>ENA-OQLB01000111-OQLB01000111.1-human-gut-metagenome-genome-assembly--contig:-NODE-111-length-46189-cov-4.446637_pt1 | contig 46189 bp, 44 predicted proteins | sample MGYA00242656_ERZ504813 | MGnify/ENA primary metagenome ERZ504813 (study PRJEB26092, sample SAMD00036388) | human gut metagenome | host: Homo sapiens | study: EMG produced TPA metagenomics assembly of... | reverse complement strand
TTGTTTTACCCAGGTACGACGCGCCTTAATCATTAGTTTCCAATTATTAATTTGCGAAGCACCTGCTCTTGTACTACTTGTATTGTTTATGTAAATCTGTTCAAAGATCGCTCGTTTCACGATTGCTGTTCTTTTCAGAAAGCGGATGCAAAGGTAAGAACTTTAAAGCATATCTTCCAAATATTTTCGGAAGTTTTTTTTTCATTTTTCTCTTTCCTGTATTTTCAAATCCTTTAAACAAGGATAAGAAAAGCAAAACAAGAAAAGTTCTTTTTCTTTGCGAGTCGGACTGCAAAGATAAGGAGAATTATTAATAAGTTCCAAATGTTTTTTCGAAAAATATTTTTATCTCTTTTTATTTCTCTGTGTCACCTTCCACACTTCTGTTTCAGTATTTCAATCTTACCACTTTCCTTCTCTTGGAAAGCGGGTGCAAAGGTATAGGATTTAACAATACAAGCCAAACATATCTATCATTTTTTTTAATAAAAATGAAACTTTTTTGTAACTTACTGATTCATAAATGCATTTCGCATGAACAATTTTGAAGAAAGGAAAAAGAGAGAAAATAACTATACATTATATATATACGTGCGCGCGAAGAGCACGAAGAAAGAGAATAAAAACATTTTATAAGCATGCCGGATTGGGTGGTGGCGGTTCTGTCAGTATAGTCGCCGCATCAAAGCAGGGACATTGTTTCACCCACTCTTCCGGCTCTATCTCCCGTTATGGTTCAGGTCGGGGCTCAGGTCGCGGTGACCGCACAGCCGGGAACCGGGATAATCCTTCAGCAACAGCAACACAAGCACACGCAGGGAGTGCCTTTGGAAAGGGGTGCGTGTATCGGCAGGGCGACCACACTCGTCAAGACCGCCTTCGTAACAGACCCCGATGCTCTTGTCGTTCCAACCGCGGGCATGGGCACCGGGCAGGGCCAAGGGACGGAGGGACTTGATGTCACCGTTCTTGCGGATATAAAAATGATAGCCTGCGCCGGAGAAGCCCCGGCGCAGGTGGTCTGTCGTCAAGTCGTGCTCCGTATAGCAGCGGTCGCAGCGGGTGGCGGAACAATGGACGACGATAAGATTGATGAATCTCATGAGAAATTAAAATTAAGAAATTAAAATTAAAAGTGAAGGAAACCCGCTACACTGTCATGGCATGGCGCTCAGGGCACCAATAAGCGCGGAGGCTACAGCGATTATCACTTTCAGAATCTTATCCCAAACAGATGATTTTGTACTCATAAAATTAAGGATTAATAGTTAAGAATTAATGGTTAAGGATTAGTGATTAAGGATTAAGGCTAATGATTAATGGTTAATCATTAGGGATTGATTAGCGATAAGCGATTTGCTTGTGTTCATTAACCATTAATCACTAACCTTAATCATTCCTTCTTTATCCCAGCGGATTTTCGCCCTGGTCGCCGTCGTCGCCGGAGCCGCCTCCGGAACCACCGCCTTGATTGCCGCCGCCGGAGCCGCCCTCCTCGGGCTTGTCGAGCACAAAGCCCACATTCGCCGGGCTGCGGGTCACGGCGGTACTGCCGTTCACCAGCTTCAGCTCCTTGTCGGGGATAAAGCGGATATTCACCTTCGAGATATTGCGCACCGTACATTTGTCCGAGGCCTCCATGCCGGGACAGCGGAACGTCATGTGGAAAGTGCCCAGCTGGTTCAGCTTCACCTTGTCGCCATTGGCAAGGTTGCCTTGAATCTCCTCCACCAGGGCTTCGATGACGTGCTTCACGTCGCCCTTCGTCATGGCACAGTTTTTCTGAATGGAGGCGGCAAGGACATCGATGTCCACGGTGCCGCAGGTCTTGGGTTTCTGACGGAGATAGTACAACATGGGCGAAGCCGGGTTGCTCACGATTTTACGGCGCTGGAAGCGCTCTACAATTACATCCATAAATTTAAAAAGTTAAGGTTTAAGTTAAGAAAAATGAGTTATAAGAGAGAAGTGGGTAAGGGAAGGGATAGGGCGCCCGAATCAATGATTATCCTTTTCTTAAGCACATTACAAAGATACAACATTAAGAAGCGGAAGTCAAGTGTTTTGCCATTTTTTTTACTACAAAAAACACGGAGACACAGAGTTTTTCAAGCAATAAGAAAAATCTCCGTGTCTTTGTGTCTCTGTATTCTATAAATTTCCATCCATCACTTTGCATTCCTCGTCAGCCACTCCAATGGTGGTATGTAGTCCACCAGTTTTGTCATGCTTTGGTTATGATGGAAATAGACTTCACCGGTTTTGCCATTACGGTGCTTGGCTATGATGACGATACCCAGGCCATCGGTGGATAAGTACTCTTCTTATCGACGGTCTTGCCGTAGAGGGCAGGGCGGCAAAGCAGCATTACCATATCCGCATCCTGCTCTATGGCGCCGCTCTCGCGCAGGTTGCTCAGGGTGGGGCGATGGTCTATGCTACCGTCGCTCGCCCGGTTCAGCTGACTCAGCAGCAGTACGGGGATATCCAGCTCCTTGGCCAGCAGCTTTGCCTTGCGGCTTGCCTGCGCCACTTCCTGCTCGCGGTTGCGGTTTTTCTGGTCACTCCTCATGTCACATAGTTGCAGATAGTCCACAATCACCATGTCACAGCGATTCTTGCTCTTCAGCAGGCGGGCGGAAGAACGCACGCGGTCCATGCTCGTCATCGGATGGTCGTCTATCAGTATGGGCAACCGCGACAACTCGGCAGACGCCTCATGCACCTGCCTCACCTCGCCGGGTGTGAGCTGACCGCTACGCAGGTGTTGCGGGTCTACCCCCTCCGTAGCTGCAAGCAGCCAGCGGTCTCCCAGGCGCTCGCCTTGCATTTCGAGGCTGAAGACCACCACATGACGCCCCGCCATGGCAGCGGCACGGGCTAGGTGGAGGGCAAAGGCCGTCTTCCCCACCGACGGACGGGCAGCAAGGATGTTCAAGTCGCCGCGCTGCCAGCCCGCCGTAACGTGGTCCAGAGCGTCAAAACCCGTAGGGATACCCGTAATGCCGTTGCATCCGTGCTCCATACGCTGCTCCACCTCGGCCAGCGTGTCGTCCATCAGCCGGTCTATGGAGCGAAGGTGGTCGCTACGCCGCTCTCGTCCTCCAGCCCCTCCAGCAGTCGATGGGCTTCCACCAGGATGTCGTCAATATCCATCGACTCGTCGGCACTGAACGCCAGCAGTTGCTGGAATCCCGTACGCATGATACGCCGCGTGTGCAATTGCCTAAGGATGAGCGCATGATACTCCAGATGAGCACTGGAGCTGACCTTCGAGCTGATGCGTAACAGTTCGTAAGGCCCGCCCACGGCATCGAGTTTGCCACGGGCTGCCAGTTCGTTCTTCAGCGTGATGGTATCTATGGACTTCACGCTGCGATACATCGATTGCAGGGCGGCAAAAATTTCCAGATTCTTCTCCTCGTAGAACATCTCGGGACGAAGTTTGTCCGCCACCAGAGGCATGGCAGCGCGCTCTATCATGCAGGCACCGATGACAGCTTCTTCGAGGTCACTGTCGTGGGAAAAAGTAGTTTCAGTCATCATATTCATTTTCAAAAGATTTGTCCGCCAGATAGGTGGCGGCTTGTTTACAATATTTTTGGTTGTTCAGATGGTCGTAATATTCGTCGATGTTGTCCAGTGCCCGCTGTTTCTCGCCTGCCGTCAATTTTTCCATTCGCGACGGGCCCGGCCGATGTTTACTTTGGGATGCTCGGTGATGTCATGAAACTTTTCCCAGAAGATGCAGAAGTCCTCTCCCACCCCAGCCACCGGCGCTGCCTTCTTCTTCCGCGGGGCTGCTTTAGGACGGGCATTGCCAGTAAGGAAATCATAATCGGGGATACGGATGTGCATCACGTAGGGGTTGGCCACCCGCTCCACGATGCCGGCGTCGAACATCTTGTTGAAGAAGTAGCGCGTACGGTTGCGAGGCCACCCCAATATCTCCATCCAGCGGGCCAGGGAAAGTACGGACTCGCCACGTACACAGTCGAAAAGGTGTCCCCTGACGTTGCAGGTCACCGTGCTGTAGTTGACGTGTGTCAGCACAAAGACAAAGGCTTCGAAGGCATCGGCGGCTTTCTCTCCGGTTTTCATATTCATTTGTTCCTCAAACAAGGCTTTGGGGAAGAGGAGATAGCCTTTCTTCAGCATCTCCGTTGTCATGGGTCTCATTTCTTTTTCCATTTTTGTCTATTCTTAATTCGATAATGCGACAAAGGTAAGGGACCAGCCAGGGGGATACAAATAAGCAGTTAGAATCGGCTAAAAATTAATGAAATACATAAGGTGGCGAGAGAGGGGTTCACCTCATCCTCCACCACCCTATATAATAATATACTAAAATAATCAGAATGTATTAGAAATACATTCTCTATTTCGCATATTTTTAGAGACCAGAAGATACGGATTTTTCACGGTCATATCCTTCACGTGGTCGGGCATCCCCCAGTAGCTCAGGAGAATGCCTATCTGTACGGGGGTGAGGTGGGCAGTCCTGGCGGTATAGCCTGGTCCGTCAGATCCTTCAGCAGGCAAGCGTGTTCCGCAATGGAACGGCGCAGGGCCTTTACGGCCGAGCAGGCATACGCGTAGTTTGGGTAATAGGCCACTGCCACATCTGCAATGCGATGGCATCCCTCGAGCAGCCATTCAAAACTTTGTTCTTTTATCATTTTGCATATATTTATTAATAAAACATGTTGCAAAGTTAGAATGGGAGGGAAAACTGGGAAAGTTCGAGTGGCAATAAGAAAACTTGCTCAAGAAAAATGAATGTGTCAAAACGGTTGATGACACACCCTCACTGTCTTATTGATAAAAGCAACACTTTCATACTATAATAGTAAAGCACACATTTTGTGTATTTCATGCAACTTATCGGTCAGCGATTTTTTTAAGAGAGACAGCCATATTATATCTCGCCTGCCTATTAACGAGGAGTTCCGCACTAATCCCTAAGGCTGCTTCTACCATAAGAGCGAAGTCACTGGTTACATCTCCCTCTCCCTCTTGAAGTACCCCAGCACCGTGGCCGGTGTAAGACAGCAGCGTTCTACGCTTTTCAGGCGGCTCTGAAAAGTATATCGGGAGCATAGCACAAGGCAGAACCAAGTATAGTTCAAGCTACGGTGCAAGCGGTGCTGAAGGTGGTCGAAAAAACGGGAAACACGGGCAAAGAAGCTAGCGATACGCTCGCGGGGGACAAAACGGGAAGGCTGTACGGCAGCATTGCGGGAGCGCTTGGCGGCACGTTCCATCTGTGCAAGGGTATACTCCAGTTGCTCGATGTCATTGCGAGTGTTCTCCATGGTTTGTTCCAATTTCTCGCGTCGTGCCTGCTGCTTGGTATATCGTTCTTTTCTGTCAGCGATTCGGTTTTTGAGGTCTTCTGCGGTGAGGTTTATTCCTTTGTTCTGGATTGATTTCATTATAAACGTCTGTTTTATAGTTGTTTGTCTGTATATAAGTTCACGAAAACACATCATCGTCTGCACCGAATGCATAATGCATAAAGGCAAACGGATGATATATCAGGAGCAAATGTACGATGAATATTGCAGATAAAGTTCTTAATGACCATTAAGTCTTGTTATAAAACATGATATTATCTACTGCAAATTTGGAGATTATCAGAAAACACGTACCTTTGCAATGTGTTTTTCATAGTATTAGATTTAAGGTTAACAAAAGATTGGCTGTCTGGGATAGATAGCCTTTTTTTATGCCCGCACCATTCGATTCATCCAATTAGTATCAATTCACTTTATACAACTTTTTAACCCACCAAAAGTGTTTTTAAACCCCAAAAGTTGTAGATTATAAATACTATGTTTATATTTGCAACATGAAAAAAAGCGCTCGAGAAAATGTAGTATCTACAACTCGTCTGTGAAGTAGGTGGCGGTTGTGATATAGACAGCGTTCATAAGACAAACAAGCAAGCAATCTACAACAATAAAAATATGAAAGTTAGACTTATGACGAAAGTTAGTGCTGCAACCCTCATTTCAGCAATTGCCTGCAGCATATTCACGGGATGTACCGAAAAAGACCTATACAATCCCGAACGTGGAAAAACAGAACTAAAGCCGGAGAGCGAATACTTTGACTTTGCAACAACAGCCCAGGTAGCTTTTGACGTGAATTATGGAAAAATCGCAGGAGGCGCATTAATAGAGGTGTTTACAGAAGACCCCATCACCTATCAGACAAACAACCTCTACTCCATCAACGGCGAAGCGGTTTTTAAAATCTTTGCAGATGCAGACGGACGCTTCACCGGCAACGTAGAACTGCCCAAAGCGACAGAAAAGGTATATATCATCTCACAAAGTTGGGGAGCCCCCATGTATGTGGAAGCAGATGTGGAAAATGGCAAAGTGGTGGTAGATATGACCGAAAATAATGCCAACACCCGCTCAACTGCCATGACACGTGCAAAATCCAACCTGACTATCGACCTAAAGGATAGGAAGGAACGGGTATACTCCATCGTTGGATGGGGACAATCTCACGGTGAGATTATTGATAATAATGACATTGTAACTACGGGAAATTTCAATGACGGAACTTTAAAGCAGTTACAACACACACTGTGGAAAGGTTATGACAGCAAACCCAGCAATCTGGACAACAGAGCTTTGGTGAGCGATACAAAGCATGTGAACACCACCATTGCCCAAGCATATATCAACAACCAGGGACAACACGTAACGATTACCGATGCAGAACTGTATCTGACCTTCCTGACCGAACGTGCCGGTTACCTGACTTCCATCGGCTATTATTACTACAAGACCAATGACGTTCCCAACAGCCCTGACAAGGTAGACAAATTCATTATCATCCCTAATGCATCCATTGCAGGAGACGACCCATATACCGGACGAGGTAGTAACAAGTATTCCCAATCTGCCGCTCCTATAGAGAGGAATACAAAAATACAACTTCTGTATCAGGACGAAAACGGTAATGTCTCCACCAAATTCCCGGCAGGATATACCATAGGATATTTCATCATCCCCAATGGATATACCCCCAATAAAGGTATCGACTACTCTATAAATTATATATATTCCAATAAAGAATGGAACAAGATATATGCAGGCCAACAAGCTCGCTTTATCTCCCTCTCCACCAGCAACGGCACGGTAGTCTACGGAGTAGAAGATGGCGATGATACCAGCTACGAAGACATACTGTTCTGTATCGATGCAACCCCAATGAAGCCATTCAAGACCCGGACCGTCCGGTCATAGACCCGGAAGAGCCTACGGTGACGAGCTCCGAAACAACCTACCGCACGTATGCCTACGAAGACATCTGGCCCAATGGCGGTGACTATGATTGAACGACGTGATTATCGAACACAAACGGGCCATTTCATTCAACAGCAACAATTATGTGCTGAAGGTGGAAGACACCTTTGTACCCGTACAGAAAAGTGGTGCCGCCACATACTCCAACGCATTTGCCGTGCAATATGTGGCCAGCCAGCGAGGCAGCATAGAACTGCTGCCGGAGCAGTCGATGAAACAGAGACTCTTCTGTCATCCTATTCCCCGATGCAAAGTCTGTGCAGGCAACGAATTTACCGTAACCCGTACATTTGCAGACAACACATTGCCTAAGAAGAATCTGGAGAGCGACTTGAACCCGTTCATCATTGCCCAGTATACAGCCGGAGCCGACAACCGGACAGAAGTGCATCTGCCCAAGAAGAAAGCGACCGGTAAAGCCAACGCAGAGCAAATCGGAGCCGAAGACGATGCCTACTACATCAACAAGGACGGCAAATATCCATTCGCCATCATGCTGCCGGCCACAACCGGCACGGAAGCCCCATCCGGTTCACTCCGGCAAAGGAAACCGTACGCATCGACCTGGAGTATCCCGATTTCGCCAAATGGGTAGAGTCCAATGGTGCCACCAATAATGACTGGTATCTCTACTACCAGTCGTCCAAAGAGTGAAATCCTACGACATTGCTTAAAGAAGAGCCGCGCAATAGTTGCATTTGCGCGGCTTTTTCATGCATGACCATTACCGTTATGAAATTATTTTTTCTACATTTGCATCCGCTAAAAGGAAACAAAACCGCATCAGGCTGAAAAAAACATGAGGAATACATCACCCGCCGCACCTACCATCCGCTTCCGCCGCTGGAGCAGAAAAGCCTACGCTGCATTTGCCAGCATAGGACGGTGTGTCACCATCGGTTGCCTGCGCAAAAGCGTGGCAGACAGCTCTCTGTCCAAACAGAAGACTGCGGGAACCGCCGGACATGCCGGATGCGGGGAAGAGAGTACCTGGAAAGGAGAAACGGAAGGAAGGGAAACCGACACCGGCATTCCGCTGGGTAGCAGCAGCGTCCTGACAAGTATCCTCACGGAGCCGGGAACGAACCGGCACATTCTTTTTGAAACACAATTCATCCGCCCCTGCGGGAATACGGGCGGACAAGACACATATAGCCTGAAACAAAAGAGAACAAGAGGTACGGATTACCGGAAGCCATGCAGCAGAATGACGAGCTGCACCGCCCCGGCAATCGTACCTCTGTCTTTATCCATGAACATAACCCAAGAAAGATATGACCCTACAGAAATTAAAGGAACAAGTGCTGCGCGGCAGCCACATCAGTAAGGAAGAAGCCGAATGGCTGGCTGTGCAACCCGACAAGGAAGCGCTATACGAAGCTGCCCACGAGATAACCCGGGGCCTGGCCTCGGAGGAGTTTGACATGTGCTCCATCATTAATGCCAAGTCCGGACGATGCCCGGAAAACTGCAAGTGGTGTGCACAGTCGTCGCACTACAAAACCCAGGCAGACGTGTACGACCTGGTGGACAAAGAAGAATGCCTGCGGCATGCCCGGCATAATGAAGCCCAGGCGTGGCACGTTTCTCGCTGGTGACCAGTGGACGGAAGCCCTCCTCCAGAAACATGGAGAAACTGTGCGAAGCCGCCCGGCACATGCGCCGGCACTCGTCCATCCAGTTGTGCGCATCACTGGGACTGCTCAACGAAGAGCGAAATGCGGGCACTGCACGACGCAGGCATCACCCGCTATCACTGCAACCTGGAGACAGCCCCCTCCTACTTCCCCAACTGTGCAGCACGCACACGCAGGAAGAGAAGCTGCGCACCCTGCAAGCCGCCCGCAACGTAGGCATGGACATCTGCAGCGGCGGCATCATCGGTATGGGCGAGAGCATGGAGCAACGTATCGAATTCGCCTTCACACTGCGCGAGCTGGAAGTACAGTCCATCCCCATCAACCTCCTGAGCCCCATCCCCGGCACACCGCTGGAACGGCAGGCGCCACTCAGCGAGGAGGAAATACTGACCACCATCGCCCTCTTCCGCTTCATCAACCCGACGGCTTTCCTCCGCTTTGCCGGAGGACGCTCGCAACTGAGCAAGGAGGCCGTGAAGCAAGCGCTGCACATCGGCATCAACTCTGCCATCGTGGGCGACCTGCTGACAACGCTCGGCTCGAAAGTGTCGGAAGACAAGGTGCTGATAGAAAATGCCGGATACCGGTTCTGCGGCTCGCAGTTCGACAGAGAGCACCTATGGCACCCCTATACCTCCACCACCAACCCGCTACCGGTGTACAAGGTGAAGCATGCCGAAGGCGCCACCATCACCCTGGAAAGCGGAGAAACACTCGTAGAGGGAATGTCGTCGTGGTGGTGCGCCGTCCACGGGTACAACCACCCTACACTGAACCGGGCGGCAGAGGAACAGCTGGGCAAGATGTCGCATGTGATGTTCGGAGGGCTGACACACGACCCTGCCATTGAACTGGGCCAGTTGCTGCTACCGCTCGTCCCGCCGTCCATGCAGAAGATATTCTATGCCGACTCGGGCTCGGTGGCAGTAGAGGTGGCCTTGAAAATGGCCGTGCAGTACTGGTATGGCAAGGGAAAGGCGAAGAAGAACAATTTTGTGACTATCCGTTCGGGTTATCACGGGGATACATGGAATGCCATGTCTGTCTGCGACCCGGTGACGGGCATGCATTCGCTGTTCGGGGCATCATTGCCGGTGCGCTATTTCGTGCCGCAGCCGCGCTCGCGCTTCCACGGCGAATGGGATGAACGGGATACGGTGGAACTGCGGAAACTGGTAGAGGAGCATCACGAGGAACTGGCAGCGCTTATCCTCGAACCTGTGGTGCAGGGCGCTGGCGGCATGTGGTTCTACCACCCCCAGTACCTGCGCGAAGCGGCACAGATATGCAAGGAACATGGCCTGCTGCTGATATTCGATGAGATAGCCACGGGCTTCGGACGGACGGGAAAACTCTTTGCCTGGGAGCACGCGGGTGTAGAACCGGACATCATGTGCATAGGAAAGGCCATAACGGGCGGATACATGACGCTGTCTGCCGTACTGACGACGAATGAAGTGGCGGATACCATCTCCAACCATACACCGGAGGTGTTTATGCACGGACCCACCTTTATGGGGAATCCACTGGCATGCGCCGTAGCGTGCGCTTCGGTGAAGCTGCTGACCTCGCCCGAATACGACTGGCAAGCAAGGTGACTCGCATCAGCCGGCAACTGCAAGAAGAGCTTGAACCGGCACGCCGATTACCGCAAGTGACGGATGTACGTGTGCTGGGAGCCATCGGGGTGATTGAGACAAAAAAGCCCGTAGACATGGCGTGGATGCAAAAACGCTTCGTTGAGGAGGGAATCTGGGTACGCCCGTTCGGAAGATTGGTATACCTGATGCCTCCGTTCATTATAGAGCCGGAACAGTTGAGGAAGCTGACGGGAGGGTTGATGAAAATTATACAGGAAATGAATTGAGAGGATAAAGGGAAAATTATTATATCAAGAATTTATGAACGTAACTAACTATATGCAGCAAGAGCTGCAAACATTGAAAGAACACAGCAACCTGCGCCGCCTGCCGCAACTGACACACGAGGGACGCACGGTTGTAGCCGATGGCCGGCATATGCTGAACCTTTCGTCCAACGACTATCTGGGTCTGGCTGCCGACCGCCAGCTGAAGGAAGAATTCCTGCAGACACTGACACCGGACACCTTCCTGCCGACTTCCTCCTCCTCCCGCCTGCTGACGGGGAACTTCGGGATTTACGAAGAGCTGGAGACGGAACTCGCTACACTTTTCGGCACAGAGACAGCACTGGTGCTCAATAGCGGCTATCATGCCAATATGGGGATTCTACCCGCCGTGAGCGATGCACAAACCCTGATATTGGCAGACAAGCTGGTGCATGCCAGCATCATCGACGGCATCCGCCTATCCACCGCACGCTGCATCCGCTTCCGCCACAACGACCTGGTACAACTGGAACGCCTGCTGGAACAACACCATGCAACATTCCGGCAATTGATTATCGTCACAGAAAGCATCTTCAGCATGGACGGTGACCAAGCCGACCTCACGGCATTGGTGCGTTTGAAAAAAAGATACTCCAACGTACTGCTCTATGTGGACGAAGCCCATGCATTCGGCGTAAGGGGACCGCGCGGTCTGGGCTGCGCCGAAGAAACCGGATGCATCCGGGATATAGATTTCCTCGTGGGCACCTTCGGCAAGGCAGCGGCGTCTGCCGGCGCATACATCGCCTGCTGCCGGACGATACGCGAGTATCTCGTCAACCGGATGCGAACCTCATCTTCACCACGGCATTGCTCCGACAAGTATTGCCTGGACACTGTTTATCGTACGGAAACTTGCCAGAATGCAGGACCACCGCGAGCATCTGGAAGAATCAGCCGGACACTGCGCGAAGCATTACAAGCCAAGGGGTACGGATGCCCCAGCGCAAGCCATATCGTCCCACTGATTATCGGCCCCAGTGCCGACACCGTGCTGTGCGCAGAGTTGCTGCAGAGGCATGGCTTTTATGCACTGCCGGTACGCCCGCCCACGGTGCCCGAAGGGACATCACGTATCCGCTTCTCGCTGACAGCGGACATTACAGAACAAGAGATAGAAGAAATAATTAAATATATATAGTATAAGAAAATTCATCACATATATTATTATGAAACAAGTTTACATCATCAAAAAAAATAATCCCAAGCTGCTACTGTTCTTCGCAGGATGGGCAGCCGACGAAACACCCTTTAAACAATATTGCCCCCAAGGCATGGACTACATGATTTGCTATGACTACCGCACGCTCGATTTCGATACCTCCATCCTGGAGCAATACCGGCAAGTGAACGTAGTGGCATGGTCCATGGGCGTATGGGCAGCTCCCATCGCACTGGCTTCCGTGCCCAAGGAGAAACTGCTGCTTATAGCTTTCAATGGTACCATTACCCCTATCGGTGACACAGATGGAATTCCCGAAAAGACCTTCCGAGACACCTTGAGCGGACTGACTCCCGCCTCGCTCCAGAAGTTCATGCGCCGCATGTGCAAAGACAGCAATGCCTACAAAGCCTTCCTTGCCATCACTCCCCGCCGGGACTTCAACGAAATTAAGGAAGAGCTGGAACTCATTGAGAAAAAATACACCCAAATGAGAGGGATAACCATCGATGAAAACGGCAATTATATCTACTCCAATGATGACGAGATGGATGCCTATGTAAACGATAAATACCAATACATCGATTATGACTACGCTTTCATAGGCGTCAACGACCGCATCTTCCCTTTAGAAAATATGAAACTAAATTTCGATGACATGTTCGATGACGACAAACTGATTGTTGCAGACTGCGCCCACTATGACGAACCAATGTTCCGCTTCTTGCTGCAAGACATGTGGTCGATGCCCATTGACGATTTTCTAAGCCATCTGAGAGAACTGGATACATAACAAAAGGATTGAAAAAAATGACAGATACCCCTACACACCCCATAGACAAAGAACTTGTAGCAAAACGCTTCTCCTACTCGCGAAGCACCTACGACCGCGAAGCCAGCGTGCAACGGCAAGTAGCCGAAAAAATGATGCGCCTACTGACCGATGCCCTGCTTTCCGCAGGCATACCCCGTCCGCAACTTCCTACACACTTCCGCCACATCGTAGAGCTTGGTTGCGGAACGGGCAGCTACTCGCGCATGTTGCTGAACACCTTGCAACCGGAAACGCTGTTGCTGAACGACCTCTGCCGGGATATGGAGGAATGCGTCAGGGAGCTATGCACTACGCGCACTCCCCGCGTCAGCTTCTTGCCGGGTGATGCCGAAGCTCTCGACTTCCCCAGAGAAACCGACCTGATAACCTCGTGCTCCACCCTGCAATGGTTCAACGACCCAGGTACTTTCCTCACCCGCTGCCACCAAGCACTGGTGGCAGACGGCCTGCTTGCCTTCAGCACCTTCGGCACCACAAACATGCACGAAATACGCCAACTGACGGGGCATGGGCTGGACTATCTCTCCGTTGAGGAGCTGCAAGCCCTGCTGTCTCCCCACTTCGATATTCTCCATGCCGAGGAAGAGGTAGTAACCCTGCCCTTCCCCACCCCTCAGGCAGTGCTGAAGCATCTGAAGCAAACCGGAGTGACGGGAACGGAAAAAAGGATATGGACGCGCAGCCGCCTGCAATCCTTCTGCAAAGAATACACAACCCGGTTCAGTGATGCCGCAGGCAACGTAAACCTGACCTATCACCCCATTTATATCATCGCACGAAAAAAAACAAAATAATGGAAACAAAAAACATCTACTTCATCAGCGGCATTGATACAGATGCCGGAAAAAGCTATTGCACCGCCTGGTACGCCCGTGAGCTTATGCAACGCGGCCTGCGCGTCATCACCCAAAAATTCATCCAGACCGGCAACACCGGTCATTCCGAGGACATCGACCTGCACCGCCGCCTCACCGGAACCGGCTACCTGCCGGAAGACAAAGAGGGGCTGACCATGCCCGAGATATTCTCCTATCCCTGCTCTCCCCACCTCGCCGCCCGCATAGACAAGCGCCCGATAGACTTCGAAAAAATAGAGCGTGCCACCAGGGAACTTTCCCATCGCTATGATACCGTGCTCGTAGAAGGCGCCGGCGGTCTGATGGTTCCCCTTACCGAAGATTTCCTGACGATAGACTACATTGCGGAGAAGCAGTACCCGCTTATCTTTGTCACCTCCGGAAAGCTGGGCAGCATCAACCACACCTTGCTGAGCTTCGAAGCCATCAAGAACCGGGGCATCGCGCTCGATACGGTACTCTACAACCTCTATCCCACGGTAGAGGACAAGACTATCCAGGAAGACACGATGAAATACATCAAGCAGTATTTGTCCAAGCACTTTCCCGGAACAAAGTTTGAGGTAGTGCCGGAAATTGTGTAAATTTGCAGCACATAAACGTCCTACTGCACATGGAAGCATTTACATTAGATTCAACTGAAATTATCGTACTCGCTACGGCGGGTGGTCTGTTCCTTATTCAAATTATCTACTACCTCTGTCTCTACAACCGTATTCATGCGCGCAGCCGTGCCGTGAAGCAGGGAGACACGCACTTCACCCAGGAACTGCCCCCCATATCCGTCATCATCTGCGCCCGCGAGGAATCCGAGAATCTGCGCCGCAACCTGGGCGCCGTGCTGGAGCAGGACCATCCCCAATTTGAAGTCATCGTCATTAACGACGGCAACACCGATGAGAGCGAGGATTACCTGACCATCCTCGAGGAGAAATATCCCCATCTCTACCACAGCTTCGTGCCCGATTCCTCCCGCTACATCAGCCGCAAGAAGCTGGCCGTGACGCTTGGAATCAAGGCCAGCAAATATGAATGGCTGGTGTTCACCAATGCCAACTGCATGCCCCAAAGCAACCAATGGCTGCGACTGATGGCACGCAACTTCACATCACGTACCCAAGTGGTGCTGGGATACAGCGGCTACGAACGCGGCAAAGGCTGGCTGCACAAACGGGCGGCATTCGACAATCTGTTCACTTCCATGCGCTATCTGGGATTTGCCCTGCAGGCAGCCCCTACATGGGCATCGGGCGTAACCTGGCCTACCGGAAGGAACTCTTCTACCAACAGAAAGGATTCTCCGCACACCTCAACCTGCAACGGGGAGACGACGATTTGTTCATCAACCACGTGGCTACCCCGGAGAACACGCGGGTAGAAACGGATGCCAATGCCATTGTGCGCATGCAGCCGCTTCTGCGTACCAAGGACTGGAAAGAAGAGAAAATAGGCTACGCCTCCACAGCACGGCTGTATCATGGAATGCAACGCTGGCTGGCCGGTTTTGAGACCCTGACCCGCCTGGCATTCCACGCATCCTGGATAGCCGCGATGGTCATCGGCATTCTGCACTTCCACTGGCTGGCAGCAGGCGTCGCTTTTCTTTTGTTCCTGTTCCGTTTCACCATGCAGGCAGTCATTGTCAACAAGACTGCCCACGACCTGGAAGAACAGCGCAGATATTACTTCACACTACCGGCTTTCGACCTATTGCAGCCGATACAGTCTTTACGTTGGAAATGGTACTGTCTGTTCCGCAAGAAAAGCGATTTTCTGAGAAAGTGATTCTCTTATTCGTAACGGATGGAAGTTGCCGGATGGATGCGTGTAATCAGGAATGATGGGCCCAGCAACATCAGGACCGAAGCCAGCAATGTGCCGGCATTCAGCAGCAGGAACAGCCAGATATTGAAAGATACCGGAACAGTAGCCATGTAATAGGTTTCAGGGTCGAGCTTGAACAAGCCGGACCAGCGCTGCACGAAATAGAACGCAAGGCCGATTATGTTCCCCCAAAGCATGCCTTTCCCAATGAGGAAGACCGAAAACCAAAGGAAGACTTTACGGATGGTAAAGTTATTGGCTCCCAAAGACTTCAGCACGCCTATCATGGAGGTACGCTCTATGATGATAATCAGCAGGCCGGATACCATGGTGAAACCCGCCACCCCAATCATCAGAATGAGAATGACCCAGATGTTGACATCCAAGATGCCCAGCCAGGCAAAGATTTGGGGATTGAGCTGCTCTACATTACGGACGCAATACTCGGCACCATAGCGGTCGGGATTCTCATCCGTATCGGCAGCTATCTCATAGGTGGTTTCTTCCAGCTTGTCATAATCGCGTATTTCCAGCTCCACACCGCTCACCTGGTCCGGCTCCCAGTTGTTCAGGCGATTCACCAAATAGAGGTCGGTAAGCAGGAATAGGTTGTCGTATTCGGAGAAGTTGGTTTGGTAGATACCTACAATCTTCAGGCGGCGAGCACGCACATCGTCCTGGATGAAGTAGGTGTCTATCTTGTCACCGAGTTTCAATTGCAGCTTGTTGGCAAGAGACTTTGAGATGACTACGCGGTTGGACGAAGCGGAATCGCTGAATTGCGGAAACTCCCCCTCCAGCAGATGGCGGTGGAAAAAGGTGCTGTCATACTCCTGCCCCACACCTTTCAGCACCATTCCCTGAAAGGCATCGGCGGTCTTTATCATCCCCGGCTTGGTGGAGTAGCGTTGTACATGCTTCACTTCGGGATAATCGGAAAGCGCAGCCATCATGCTGTCGCCCACCACCACCGGGCGCGTCTCATAAGAGCGTGCAGCATCCAGGTTGCCTATCTGGATATGGGCACCGAAACCCACGATTTTATCCCTTACCTCGCTCTTGAAGCCAACAATGACGGACACGGCAATAATCATCACCGCCAGTCCGAGGGCAATGCCCACCATGGCAATAAGGACAGCCGGACGGGAAACTTGCTTGCCCGGCTCCGAGTTGCGATAAATGCGCAACGCTATAAAGCGAGATAAGTTCATAAATTAATCCCTAATCCTTCATTTCTCTTCCCGGATAGGCTTCCAATGCTTTTTGCAATACAAACAAGGCGCGGTTCAAGTCGTCTTTCTTCAGTACGTATGCGATACGCACTTCGTTGCGACCGGAACCCGGCGTAGTATAGAATCCGGACGCAGGCGCCATGAATACCGTCTGTCCCTCGTATTCGAACTCCGACAGACACCAGGCACAGAACTTGTCCGAATCATCTACCGGAAGCTTTGCCACCGTATAGAATGCTCCCATCGGGATGGGCGAATATACGCCCGGTATACGGTTCAATCCGTCAATCAAGCATTTACGGCGTTCTACATATTCATCGTATGTGTCGCGCAGATAATCCTCATCGGCATCCAGCGATGCTTCTGCGGCAATCTGGCCTATCAACGGAGGACTGAGACGCGCCTGGCAGAACTTCATGACAGCATCCCGGATTTCCTTGTTCTTCGTTATCAGGGCACCGATGCGGATGCCGCACTCCGAATAGCGCTTGGACACGGAATCAATCAGCACCACATTGTTCTCAATGCCCTCCAGATGGCAGGCAGAGATATAGGGAGAACCCGTATAAATAAATTCACGGTACACCTCGTCCGAGAAGAGGAACAAATCGTACTTCTTCACAAGGTCGCGAATCTGGTTCATTTCACGGCGTGTATAGAGGTAACCCGTAGGATTGTTGGGATTGCAAATCAAAATAGCACGCGTGCGCTCGTTAATCAACTCCTCGAACTTCTCTACCTTGGGCAACGAGAAACCCTCTTCGATGGTCGTGGCAATGGTGCGTATCTTGGCTCCGGCAGAGATGGCAAACGCCATATAATTGGCATAGGCCGGCTCGGGAACAATGATTTCATCCCCCGGATTGAGGCAAGCCAGGAAAGAGAACAACACCGCCTCCGAGCCGCCGGAAGTGATGATGATGTCGTCTGCAGTCAGATTGATATTGTACTTTGCATAGTAACCCACCAACTTCTCGCGGTAACTGCGATATCCCGCACTGGGACTGTATTCCAGAACTTTCCGGTCGATGTTCCGTATCGCTTCAATCGCGACTTCCGGAGTAGGCAGGTCGGGTTGACCGATGTTCAGGTGAAATACATGTATACCCTCTGCTTGGCAGCATCTGCCAGAGGAGCCAGTTTTCTGATAGGAGATGCGGGCATCTCCATTCCGCGAATAGATATTGTTGGCATGAGGTTTATTTACTATTTGACGATTTATGATTTACTATTTAATAGAGTATTTATAGGTGATATTGCTATCACTTTATCATTAAAGTTGCAAATGTAGCGAATTATTTGAAACCAAAAGGAAGGCAAGACCATAAAAACTTTAAAAAACTTATCTATCGTAAAACTCTATGATATGTAAACAGAAACTTGTATCTTTGAAAAAGCAAACGAGCCAAGTAGAATCAATTGTAAATAGTAAATAGTCAAATAGTAAATAACACCATGGTCATCAACCTTATAACTTTTGCTTCCATACTGCATAAACAAGCATCAGTCCGTAGCTCCCACGAAGTGATATTGACTGAATTGGAAAAATACTTTACCGTCAACTTCATTGATTACAAAGACATAGACAAGTTATCACCCGATGACTTCAGTATTATATTCATTGCCACCGGAGGTGTGGAACGGCTGGTAATCCAGCATTTCGAATCCCTTCCCCGCCCCGCCATCCTCTTGGCAGACGGCATGCAGAACTCACTGGCCGCCGCTCTCGAAATATCTTCCTGGCTGCGCGGCCGGGGAATGAAAAGCGAGATTCTTCACGGAGAGCTCCCCGAGACCATCAAGCGTATTTTTGTCCTGCACAGCAATTTCGTGGCACAACGCAGCCTTTTCGGCATGCGCATCGGCGTAATGGGCACTCCGTCCAGCTGGCTCGTTGCCAGCAATGTGGATTATCTGCTTGCCAAACGCCGCTGGGGTATCGAGTACACAGACGTCTCATTGGACCGCATTTATGAATACTACGGACAGATAACGGACGACGAGGTGGGCGAAGCATGCGCCGGACTGGCAGGAAAAGCGCTTGCCTGCCGAGAGGCAAGCCCCGAAGACATGATAAAAGCCATGCGGCTGTATCGAGCCATCAAGAGGATTGTAGAGGAAGAGCGACTGAGCGCCATTACCCTCAGCTGCTTCCGCCTGATAGACCAAACGGGAACCACCGGCTGCCTTGCCCTTGCCTTGCTGAACGACGAAGGAATCATTGCCGGATGTGAAGGCGATTTGCAATCCGTCTTCACCATGCTGGCCGTAAAAGTGCTGACGGGGAAAAACTCCTTCATGGCCAATCCTTCCATGATAAATGCCCGTACCAATGAAATCATATTGGCACACTGCACCATCGGCATCGCACAAACGGAGCAGTTCATCATACGCAACCATTTTGAGACGGAAAGCGGCATCGGTATTCAGGGAATCCTGCCGACGGGAGATGTAACCATCGTAAAATGCGGAAGCGAAAGCCTGGACGAATATTACTTGAGCACCGGCACGCTTGTTGAGAATACAAACTACATCAATATGTGCCGCACCCAAGTGCGGATAAAAATGAACTCCCCTGCCGACTATTTCCTCAAGACACCGCTGGGCAACCACCACATCATGCTGTATGGCAATTACGAGGATATATTGGAAGAGTTCCTGCAAGCCAATGCCTGCAAACGGATTGAATGATTACTCGTTCGCATCCGGTATCACCACCTCGAAACGCGTTCCTTTTCCCAACTCTGAGGAGACCGAGATAGAACCATGCAGGCGGTCTACGATGGTCTGGCAAATGCTCAGCCCCAAACCGGCGCCTGCGTAAAGCTGTCTTCTTTGTAAAAGCGTTCGAAGATATGTTTCTGGGCGTCTTCAGAGATACCGCTTCCCGTGTCTTCGACAAAGATGGTGGTATATCCTTCCCGGTTCGTGACATAGCCGAAGGTGATGCTGCCCGTTACCGTGAATTTCTTGGCATTGTTTATCAGGTTGTTCACGACCTGCTTCAAGCGGACGGAATCGGTGATGACCAATTTGTCTTCCCCTTCCGGAATCTCTATACGCAGCTCTACATCCCGAGCATACTCAGACGCTGGGATTCATGGACCTCCTGCATGATAAACGCCAGGTTGAATGCTCCGAACTTAAAGTCCATCGTGCCCGATTCTATGCGCGAGAGGTCCAGAATATCGTTTATCAACGCCAGCAGCAATGTACAGTTGATGTTGATTGTTTCGACGAACTGCTTTACCTCTTCCGGAGAAAAAGCGTCCAAATCCTTCAACAAATCCGAGAAGCCGACAATGGCATTCAAAGGGGTGCGTATCTCATGGCTCATATTGGCAAGAAACGCAGATTTGAGCTTGTCGGCCTGCAAGGCACGGTCACGTGCGGCAATCAAGGCCTCTTCCGTATCCTTGTAACGCTGGATGCTCTGGCATACTCCCAATACCATGTATGGGGTATCAACCGTCAGTCCGTCATAAGCGGTACTGCGGAACTCCCACCATTCATAGCTCCCATCCGCACTCTTCAACCGGAAACTCATCCGTGAATTGATTTCATTGTCCAACAGAATGGCATCAAAATTCCTGCGCGTATGCAGCAAGTCTTCCGGATGTATAAGGGTGTCCATCTCATCACGTGCCAGCAAGTCCGTATCATCGGTATACCCGAAACGGCGCAGCAATCCACCCGGGAAATGGAAACGGTTCATATGCATGTTGTACTGCCACGGATAAATGGAGCTTTCCTCCACCGCCATATTGAAGAAGCGTCTCTGCATCTCTTCTTCGGAGATATTGCGGCATACAATCGCCATTCCCGTCATCTTTTCATTGGCAAAGATAGGTACTACCTCGCCGGAAACGGGGAAATACGTTCCCTGATGGTTTTCCTGCATGAAGGCTTTCTCCGGAATAGAAATAGGTCTCTTTCCGTACGTACTTTCTTCAACAAGTCCTGCAGGATGTTTCTCCATTCATGTAAATCCTGAAAATGGAGCCGGCCATCTGCCTTCATAGAAACGGGACGTATAGGTTTCGGAAGAAAGTCCCAACATCTGTAACAACGGACGGTTGACAAAATGGATGCGCAGGTCGGTATCATACGTAATCAAGCCGTCGCGAATGGAACAGAAGATATTGTCGAACTCGTCGCGCTGCTCCACCAGGCGGTGCTGTATCAACAAGCGGGTCTGGGCATGTATGCGCTTACGCGACTCCCTGCGGTTGGCACGGAAAAGCCAGGCAACCAGCAGCACCAATGCCCCGACAATCAGCGAATAGAACAGAATGAACCAGACACGGTAACGCTCCATCAACGGTATATTCAAAATGATGCCCTTGCTCTCCGCACGGTTCGTGTCCACACGGAAAAACTGCAACTGTTTGTAATCGAACAGCAACTTGCCCCCAAAGTCCTTTACTTCCAATGAGGCGGGTGACTTGCCCTTCAAAATACTTGCAGCCTGCCGGCCGGCAGCAAAAGCATCCTCTCCGGGAACGGCATCATACACACACAGAACACCGTTCGTCATAGCCAGGTTCTGGCTGGTAAACACGGGGGCCTTCAACTTCAAGGAAAGAAAGGGAATCCATTTGGGAGCAATGACAATATGCTTGTAGGCATTGTAGTCATAGCAAATGGAAGTGATGATAGAGTTCAAGGACTTGGCCTGCACATTCAGCACTTTCAACTCATGCTCCGGATAGTTGCTCTTTATGCGTTCCCAGGATTCCTCCACAGCCTTAACCCCTTTAAGGCTCAGGAAACTGCTGTCGGACAGACAGACCAACTCCCTGCGGGAAGGAAACATGCGGACAGCCGCATCCAGCAAGACATCGAAATCCGTTTTCGAAACATAGCCGGAGACGTTGGGCATTCTTTCAAAGACTCTCTCATCCGGGTATTTGATACCCGAAACCACTACCGGTATCTGATAAGGCAGGGAATCACCGCAATGGGTCAATGTGAAGAAAGCCTCATCGCTGGAGGTCACAATCAAGTCCGTTTTCCGTTGCCTGGCACGCTCGCAGATGCGGCGCATGATGAAGCACTCGGAAGCGAAAGACCAGTAATCGGCATTCAGATATTCAGTAGTGATATTGGCTTTAACTCCCCCCTTGTCCAGTCCGTTCTCCAAATTTTCTGTCAGAAGGCTGTGCCAAGGAGTATTTTTTGTATAGGACTGTATGAAAAGTACATTGTACGTACGTTCCGTAGCCGAAAGTGTTCCCGACATCAACCACAACAAGCCTGCAAACAATGGAAAGAAAAGGCGTTTCATCATAATATAGATTTTGTATACTCAACGCAAAACTCTTATTCGTCACGCAAATATACAAGTTATATTGAGAATGAGCACAGATTATTCAAAAAAAACTCACTCATCGTGCAATGCTTCGGCAGGCTGTACCTTCATGGCCCGTGAAGCCGGATACCAGATTCCTGCAATCACCATCAATGCCATCAATATCCAGACAATAGAAACGCATATGACAAATCTCCCCAAGTGGCATCCGTGGCTTCCGTAAAAGTGACATCTGCCATAACCATATTGATACATATCATCAAAGCGGGGATGGAAGCAAGTGCCAACAGCAGCAACCCTTCACCCAGCAATTGCCAGCGTATTCTTCCGCGCTGCTGCCCATGGCCATGCGCAAAGCAATCTCGCTGCGACGGTGGCGGGTACGGAACCAGAAAGTTCCCATCAGCCGATGAATACATTGAAAACGAAGAATACTACAATGAGCCTTGCACTGCGAATGTATGGAGTTATTCCTTCAGCAGCATCCCGTTCTATTTTCTGTTCTTTGTAGCTCTGTATGTCGAAAAGATAGAATGGAGTGACCTGCAACTGCGATGTCATATCCTGATAAAAACAGGCTGCAAAATTATCCGTATCCGCCTCCGAGCGTATCCGTAGGGAAATGAACGGAAGGTACTGGTCCTTATAAAACCAACTGGGGAAAGGAGTCAGTACAAAAGGCCCGTAACGGCATAATCATCCGTCTTCTGCAAAGCACAGACTGCGGAAACACGGTAACGAAGACCTCCGTTGTAATAATCCAGGAACTCGCGACCCACCGCCTCGGCACTTGTCAGGAAAAGGCTGTCTGCCAAATCACGGTCACCACGGCAGGCAGAGGACTGGCAGTGGAATTCCAATCCGAGACATTCCCCTGCAACAGCGGAATGCGCATGACGTCGAAATATTCGGGAGACACATAGCGCACTGTAGTCTCGACAACATGCACGCTGTCCGTCGTATACCCCTGGTAAACACGCCCGCGGTATAAGTATCGGTACCCAGCCACGTGGCAGCACTTTCCACTGCAGGATATTGCCTGATACGCCGGAGCACTTCCTCCATCGGCTTGAACCAGAAGGTCTGCAGGCTGTCTTCCGACGTGCACGGCACTATCTGTGTGGGATTGCAGGAAATCCTTATCTTATAGACATGCTCCAAATCATACCCCTTAGGCTGCCGTTCTGCATGGGCAAAGCCATAGAGTACATCCACACAATACCACATCAATGTAAATACAATCAACAGCTCGGCAAACAGCCAGCCGTTACTGCGGCGCTGGTTCCATATCTGGTGTAAAATAGAATGTATCATACTCGTTACTGTTTTAATTGGGATTCGTTTATCCGCTCATTCTCCGCCAAGAACCTCGGCTATAGGGCGACGGGTGGCATGCCAGGCAGGAATAAACACAGAAAGCAGGTTGAACAACAGACACACCACCAATACAGCCACGAAAACCGCAGGACGGAGGAAGAGCCAGACGCTTACATCAAAATTCGTTCCGGGAGCACCATCGCCAAGCATCCAGTCCTTACCCAGCCATAGGAATATGCACGAAAAGAGAAAACCGAGCAATGCGCCGGCAAATGCCAAGGCCAGGTTCTCGCGGAGCAACTGCACCATCAAGGTAGAACGCTGGCGCCGTATGCTTTCCTTACCGCAAGCTCAGCCATGCGACGGGACATTTGCGAAGATATAAGTCCGCTGACATTGATAGCGGGCACAATAAGCAATATCAAACCCAGGATGATGCAGGTTACGGCAGGACTCATCGTGTCATTACGGAAGAACTGCCGTTCCGTATAGGTGCTGAGGTCGGGAAGCTCCAGTTCATATTCGACCAGTATCTCGTTGAAGCGGGCAAGCGACTGTTCTATCTGCCGCTTGAGTTCCTCTCTGCCGACACCGGGCTTGACAAGGGCCACAGCCTCGAAATCTCCCCGTAGCCCTTCACTGCCCAGACCGGAATCCCGGGTGGAATAAGGCATCCACAACTCTCCATAGGCAAATGTGAACAGAGAGCTCACATCCTTGGTGACCCCGACAATGCGCTTAGGGCGAAAGTTGACAAAATAATTTTTGCCAATGGCTGCTTCGGCAGACCCGAAAGCTTCGCGAGCAAGCTGTTCGCCTATAACCACGACATCCCGGCAAGCATCGAACTCTTCGGTACTGAAAAGACGGCCCGCCACAAGAGGGATATCGTAGACACGCCAATAGTTCAAATCCACCTGACGAACCGTACGGCGCATTCCCCGCACGGGCGAATCCCCACAGTATCTAAGATAGGTAGGTCCCAGATAGGTGACAAGTTCCGCACCCGGAAGTTCTGCGAAAATAGCGTTGACAGCCCGATAAGACATGCCCGTATTGGAATTGCTGTGGTCGGACTTGCGGTAAGAGTATCCATAAGAGGAATATACCATACTACTGCGGCGCGACTCGGAGCTAAGTCAGCCGTCTGGATGTCATACACCATGTAAATGACCATGACAAAGGTGATGCTCACTGCCGTACCGATGACGGAAACAGCACTGAAAAAGGGATTCTGGCGGATAAGAGCTAAAATTTGTTTCATAGCTTTCTATTCATCGTGCAATGCTTCGGCAGGCTGCACCTTCATCGCCTTGCGGGCGGGAATACCTATACCGATGACAATCATTAGGGCAATCAGCACAAAGCTGATGGCGGCACATAGCAGCAGGCGGTCCCACTCCAACGTCGTACCGTTCCTCCAGGAGTTCAACTCCAGGTGTGCAAGATTATAATCGATGAGCAATGCAACGGGGGTGACAATTGCCAACAACAATATCCCTTCACTAAGCAGCCGGCTGAAGATGGCACGGTCTGTCGCTCCATGCGCTTTGTGCAGTGCTATCTCCGAACGGCGTTGCTGCGTACGGAACCAGAATGTTCCGAGCAAGCCGAGGAAAATGTTCAGCAGCAGGAATCCCATACCCATCACATAGTTACGGATGTCATTGGTCCATGCCTGCTGGTAGTTGCGACGAATATCCTTGAAAGAACGTATCTCCGAAATGAAGATATTGCCTATGCGGAACTGGCTCTCACTGTCTGCCTTCAGCCTCTCAATGAAGTCATTGTCCTGCCCTTCACGGACGCGGACACAAAGTTCGAGACCGATATAGTAGAAACTCTGCTTCACCATCATGGAATATGAGCTTCGCGCCTGGTCATAATCGTGATAGCGTACATTTTGCAGTGCAGCACCCAGCCGGTAGGTCTTCGTAGTATCACCAAAAGATAGAACCGCTGGCCTACGAGATCTGTCATCCGGCAGTCGTATTTCCGGTAGAGGTTATCCGAAGCCATAAACTCCCCGCGCTCCAACATTTCAGCCAATTGTTCGGGTGTCTCGCCACGCGTGCCCCGATAGCGGAATACACGGGGAAAGTCCGGTGTCACTAACCTGCGGATGGTCCAACCGGGAGAACGCAAAGTGTCATAGCTTACTTCAGCGCCTGAATTGCTTCCGTTGTAAGGATACGAATTCTGCGAAAGGCTGACCGCTTCTATCTCCGGCCGACGACGCAGACGCTCCAACAACTCGGCTATGTCATCGTGGGTCTGCTGAGAGGTATGCCCGGCTATGTAGTCGGGACTTTTGGGTGTCAGTTCCCCCAACTCTATAAGGTAGCAGTGCTCTATATTAAAGCCTCTCGGCTCCAGATAGGTGGCGGCGCGCGTGTAGAGATAGTCTACCACGTACCACATCACTACACTCACTACCAATAACTCCAACACCAACCATAGGTTTGAGAGCCATTCATTCTTTATCTGTGTAAGAAGTTTCTTAGTCATTTTCTTCAATGATTAATGTTTTGTGATGGAGTTATTTATGCAAACGTCCGCCCAATGCATTTACAATCCCTATTCTTGATGCACGCCATGCGGGAATACCGGAACTTAGTAAGTTCAGCACAAAGCAGAACAACAACGCCCAGCCAAAGGTGGAGCCATGCAGCAATATGCTTGCATCCACTGCCGGAGGACTCAGCGTCTGGCTGAATTCCTGCGCAAACAGCAGTGTATTTCCCAAATAAGCGAATGCTACACTCAGCAACAATCCCATCACCCCTGCCAGCAATGTCACCACCAGATTTCTGCAATGATTTGCCCCATCAGTTCCAGTCTCGTTGAACCGAATGCCCGGCGCACACCAATCTCTGCCACACGCTGGCGCAGACGGCTCTGCGTCATCGAGCTGAGGTTGATGGCAGGAACAATCAGTAGAATGATGAAGATAATGAGACGCTGCCTGCGTGCCTGGTCCACGTCCGGTTCGATGTTGGCAGCCATTCCTGCGGCATTTTTCTCCTGGTCATAAGGACGGTTACGGTAAATCAACGAATAACCATTCTCGCCAATTACAGTGTCGTACTCCTGACGGCGGCGTTCCGTCTCCTCACGAATAGCGGGAAAATCATCACGGCTTTTCGCCAGAATGGTAACGCTCATCATCCCCATATGCTCATCACTCCATGTGCTTTTCGTTATCTCAGTAGAAGTATAGGGCACCCATACCTGCGCATAGGCAGTGTTGGCCAAAGTAGAAACATCCTTCACTACACCGGACACTGTATAAGGAGCATGGTTCAAAAGGAATTCGCGACCAACAGCCTCCGTTGTCTGGAATAACCTGCGCGCTACACTTTCCGTAATTACCGCTACAGGTAGTCCGGCATCGAATGTAGCCTGGTCATAAGGTTTCCCGGCAACAAAAGAGAAATCAAACACACGCCAGAAAGTATCATCTGTCTGCAACAGGTCGATACCCGTTGCAGGTTGTCCCGGCAGATTCACGGGGGTAGAAATGACCATACAGGTATAAATCGTTACTGCTTCGGGGGTCTTCAGCGATTTGAAGCACTCAAGCGCAGTCTTTATCCCCATCGGTCCGTTGGAACTGTTTCCCTCTCCCCAGCTTTTGTTGGTGATGCTCATATAATGCACATGTAGAAAGCGGTCGCGGTTGCTCTCCGGAGCAAACGGAGCTACCTTCACCTGCTGCATCATCACCACCAGCATGATGAGGAAGATGGCAAGTGCCGTACCGGCTATGCTGACGGCACTAATCATCGGTTGCTGCCGCAACTGTGCCCAGGCTTGTGTGAAGTATTGCTTTATCATATTGATATTTACGATTAGACGATTTACTATTTACGATTGGTGTTACCGCTACTCAACGGCCCACCTTCAGGTTACATGTATTCACTCCGCCTATGCCTCCTTTAGAAATGTCAGCATGCCCGGCAGTTCCGCTCAAAGTGACGTCACCCACACCACTCATTCTGGCAGTCAAATAATCGCAGACTACATGAATATCGGCGCTACCTACTCCGCGCAAAGCAACTTTCAGCTCGTCACACGTCAAATCGGATACATTCACTTCACCCACTCCCTTTACTTCAAATGACACCTCATCCAGTTTCAAGGGCTTCTCACAATTGAACTCCCCTACACCGGTAAACTCCACCTTCTTCAAATCAGGAGCCGAAATCCAAATGGTCACGCCATCTTTCTGATTTCTCATGCTCTTGTTTTTCCTATCCTTGAAGCCTATCAGCAGACAGCCGTCCTTCACTGTGGTTTCTGTATTCTTCACGTGCTTCTCCTTACCTTCAATCTTGAAAGAATAAGTGTCACTCTGTGTAAAATAAATTGTTCCCACAGACGTTATCTCAATGGACGAAAAGGCATCCACTTTGCGCACTTCACTCACTTTGGTATCTTGTGCATAAACACTCAGCATACCTACAAATGTCAATATCAATGCAATGATAATACCTACTATATTAGTTTTCATTTTTCTTCTTTTTTATTGTTAATCCTCTATTGTTTTCATACTACTCTTCATGCAACGCCTCTGCCGGCTCAATCTTCATAGCCTGCCGTGCCGGAAACCATATTCCAATCACTACCATCAGAGCTATCAGTAACCAAGCCCCTAGAGAACCTGCAAGGAAGCGTATCACACTCCACTCTATCGGCCAAGTGGATATGAGAGAGGTACGTCCTATAGTAAATTCCGCCATCCCCACATTGTAGCATACAACCATGGCAGGCAATGTCACTAACGCCAATAACAGTAACCCCTCACCTATCAGTAAACGAAACACACCGCCACGCGTACTGCCCATCGCCATCCGTAGAGCTATCTCCGAACGGCGGCGGCGAGTACGGAACCAAAAGGTGCCTATTAACCCCAAAAATACATTCACCAGCAGGAAGAGCACCACCACAGCCTGACTGTTCACCTTATCCGTATCGCCATTCATCACCTCGAACTGCAACTGTTGTTCAGTATAGGGAGCGGCATCTGCCACAAACGCATTGTCCGTGTCCAGTTTAGGCGCTATTTCGCGCAGAAACTTCTCCCGATAATCCGGTCCGTCGGCAGCAGGCTTCACGCGGAAAACAATCTGCGACCAATTGTCGCAAACTCTGCCTTAATCATATTCTCTCCCAAATGATAAAAGAACCAAGGTTCCTCAACTCCATAACGATAGGAACGGAAAGCACCGGTCTTCCCCATCTGCTTGATGATTGTAACAGAATCACCATTACCTAACGGCGTAGTCTGCGAAAACTCCGGCATTTTCTTACGAAAACGTTCAAAAGCGGCATTACTCAGTGTCACATTGTTCCATCCTGCGGGAGTGTCCCGGAACGGTGACGCGGGTCCTCACTTATCCGGAAAACATCCATATATCCTCCAGTCGTATAAATACAGCGTCCTTGCACCCAGGAAGTATCTTGCACAACCAACGCATTGTAACTATTACTGCCACTCATCGGAAGGCTCCAATAACAAAGGGCAGCTGCCTCTACGGAAGCTCTTGTTCCAATTTCGCCAATATACCCAGATATTTATCGGCATCAGTCAGACTCGTATCCCGACTTTCTCCACCTACAACGGTGATAATTTATAGACATGTTCAATATTATAACCCAGCGGACGGTAGAAGTATATTTCATGCATCCCAGTGAGTCACAGAGGAACCACATCACGATGAATACCAAGAACAATTCAGCCAATACCCAGCCGTTACTGCTGAAGCGTGCCTTTATCATACGTAAGTTATGTATCGTAAATTTCATATCAAGTACCTCCTTCTATTTATCATTCAAAGAATCTACAATAGTGTGCCGTGCCGCTATCCATGCAGGCAGTGCCGCACTCAACAGATTGATGACCACACAGAAAACAAATGCCAGCAGGAATACCCACGGACTAAACAGCGCCTCCATGTTCAAGCTGAGCTCGCCCGACGTACCCACATTCTGATTATTGGTGAACAGCCACATACGCATGGCATATACTGCCAAATAACTGAAAAGCAGTCCCACTACTCCACCCAGTAATGTCAACATCAGATTTTCGTTCAGTATCTGCCGCACAAGCACGCTTTTCGTTCCTCCAAAAGCCTTACGTACACCTAATTCGGTAATACGTTGCTGCATGCGGCTGTTACTCAAGCCACACAAATTGAGTGACGGTACCAACAAAATGATAAATAAAGCTACGGCATATTGAAGATAAAGCATTGTCAAGTCTGGCCCTACATTAGCCCATACGTGGTTGACGTGCGCCACGATATTGTCCGGCTGTTCCATGATGTCTATCTGTTTGTTGCCCAATCCGGCATTAACACGTTCCACCTGCTTGGCAATGCCCTCCCGGATGGCAGGAAAGTCATCAGATGTACGTGCCAATACAGCAATCTGCATGCCTCCCAAATAACTGTGGACTCCGGTAATTTTCAGTTCGTCGGCACTGTACATACCCCACACTTGTGCGTATGCATCCTTAGCAGTGACGGAAACATCTTTCACCACTCCCACGATACGTGCAAGTTCCCGGTTCAGCAGGAATTCCTGTCCCACTACATCTGTACTTCCATACAGTTTCCGCGCTACAGACGCACAGACTACTACAGCCTTGCTTTCTCCAGCACGGTCGCTTCGCTGAAGCCGCGTCCGGCAAGAAACTGCATGCTGAACACTTTCCAGAAGTCGGGATCTGTCCGCATAGCATCCACTTTCACCCGATTGTTACCGTCAGTCAACGAAGCCAACGACAAACCGGCTGGGGAAAATGCCGTACAGTATTCCACTTCGGGCACCGGCTGCACGCATTCTTTCATAAATGCCGCCGAAGGATTACTCCAATTATTATTGCCGTCCTTTTCCTTGTCGTATACGTGCATAGCGGAAAAGTAAAGACACCGACTGCGGTTCACTTCCGGTTCCAAGTCAGCATATTTTGTCTGCCAAGTAATCACAATAGCCATAATCATGGTGATAGCAAAGGCCGTACCCAATATGGAAATCGTACTTAGCAGCGGATTCTGCTTCAAGATTGTAAAAGCTTGTCTTACGGTTTGCATTTCATTTATTGATAGTTGATAATTAATAGTTGACAGTTGGCTGTTAAGCAGTAATTATTCCACCTGACGTCCGTCGAAGAAGCGGACGGTACGTGAGGTCTGTTTGGCCTGCTCTTCATTGTGGGTCACCATCACGATGGTACGTCCGTCTTCCTTGTTCAGTTGATGCAACAGTTCCATGACTTCGGCACCCATCTTGGAGTCCAGGTTACCGGTGGGCTCATCGGCGAGGATTATCTCCGGGTTGCCGATAATGGCACGGGCAATGGCTACACGCTGGCACTGACCGCCGGAAAGCTGTGTAGGCATGTGACGCATGCGGTGGCTCAAACCGACCTTCTTCAATACCTCTTCCGCCAGATGACGGCGTTCCTTGGCAGACACCTTTCTATACAGCAAAGGCAGCTCCACATTATCCAGCACATTCAGCGAATTAATCAGATGGAAAGACTGGAACACAAAACCCAGCTTCTGGTTACGGAAAGCAGCCAGCTCCTTGTCCTTCATGCCGTCCACTTTCGTACCGGCTATTTCGATGGTGCCGCTGGTAGGTGCATCCAGTAAACCCATAATGTTCAGCAACGTAGATTTTCCACAACCGGAGGGTCCCATGATACTGAGAAATTCTCCCTTGTTCACTTCGAGGTTTACATTTTCCAATGCCACGGTTTCAATCTCGTTTGTACGATAAATCTTGTTGATGCCAGTTAACTTAATCATAATGGTAAGTATTTAATTGTTATTATTCTGTTCCGTTTCTATTCCGCACAATTTCTGTTTCAAGAGGTCAAAAGTTGTGCCAAAACCGTTTATTATTGATTATCTGCTATTTATACATGCAGTAAGGTGTCCGAAAATGAACACTTTGTCCGTTTTCATCTATTCGTCACGCAGAGCTTCCGTAGGTGGAATGCGGCTGATGTTGCGCGCTGGGATATAGATTCCCACCAACACTACCACCAGCAGTATCAGAAAGATGACGAGCGACACGAGCAGATAATGCGAGGTGAAATCCGACACCCAATAGCTCTCTGTACTCTCCACCCAATTCTGTCCTTTGGCCAGCCCTTCTTTCAGTGCATATTGCAAATAAAGCAGAAAACCAGTCAGTGAAGCGACCACGGTCAATACCGTGCCTTCGCCCATCAGCAGGCGGACAATGTCACTACGTGTAGCTCCGAACGACAGCATCACTCCCACTTCCTCGCGCCTCGTACGTGTCTGCAACCAGAAGGTACCGATGACACCCAGGCAAAGATTCACCAGGAAGAAAGCCGCCATCGCCAGATTACGGCGGTAAATCGGTGTGGAATTGCTGGCTTCGCTCTCCGTTATAATCTGCTCATAGGAACGGACACTGCGAGCAAACAGATTGCCCCGCCTCATCTCCTTCACCATCCAAGGACGGAAATCGTGCAGAAAACGCTCCATGCTGACACCCTCTTTGAGACGTACCAGGATATGGGCACTTTCAGGGATATAACTTGTATCGATGGTAAGCATCGGCATAAATGCAACGGGGACGGGACGCCACTCGCTATACATCTTCATGGCTCCTATCGTACCGACAACTGGCATGTACAAGGTATCTCCATGGTCTCTGCTTATACAGCGTTTGCCATGCGCGTCTTTGGTATGGAACAACTGTTCGGCAGCATTCTCCGTCAGTACAATGTCATTCGGGGCATAGGCGTAGTCGGACAGCTGTCCGGGTGTCCGCCCCTTACCGGAACGGAAACCATACGTATCGAAAAAGTTCGTATGAGGCAGAAATTGTATCATCATAATAGATAAGGGAATCGTATCCCCTTCGGCAAACAATTGACTATTCGAACTTCCCGAAGAATTGGGATAACAGAATCCCAGCACGGGAGTGGCCGATTCCACACCGTCAAAGTCCTTGACATAACGCACCAAATTATAATAGTTGTCCACCAACGTAGCAGAGTCCTGCGCTTCGGCATCGTATCCCGGTGCCTGGGGCTGCAATGCGCCCAATGAAATGAGGCAAAGCCGCTCCGCATCATAGCCCAACGGGATATTACGGTCGTGCGTGACCACAATCACCGGGTCCAATACAACCCAACTGATGATACTCACCAATATCAATTCGGCCAACAACCATCCGTTCTTGCGGCGGCGCGCCCAAAGATTCTTCCATATTAACTTAAACATACCAACCTCCCGTGTCTTATCGTTTTTCATTCAGTGAGTTCACAATCGGTTTCCGCAAGGATACCACGCCGGTATAAGGGCCGACAACAGATTCAGTACGACACACAGCACCAATGCTGCGAGAAAAACCAACGGAGCAAACAGCATCTCACCCGATACGCGGACATCCACTCCTTCGGGCACCATGCCCGGCCAACTGTCGAGTACCGTAAATATCCACTCGCGTCCCGTGTAAAGTGCCAGCCAGGCCAGCAGCAAGCCCAATGCTCCACCCAGTGCAGTCAACAGCAGGTTTTCCCACATCACTTGTGAAAGCAGTATCTTACGTCCGGCTCCAAACGACTTCCGCACCCCCATCTCTGCCAGGCGTCCCTCCATACGGCTCGATATCATGCCACTCAGATTCAAGGCAGGCACCAATAGCAATACGAGCAGGACAAGCAGGAAGTGGCGCACTGTGCCCAAAGGTCAAACTCCATACCTGAATAAGTCTTAAAGACACTCAACAGATGGGAGGTGGGCTGCTCCCAAAAATCCACTTGCCATTCATCGGGATGCATAAGATTCTCCTTACGGCAGATTTCCTTTATCTCAGCCCGCAGAGCATCTCCCTGCTTACCGTCCTTCACCAGAAAGGTAGCGCTGAAAGCTCCCAGATAGGGAAGGTTGTATTTAGGACTGCTGTAATCGGGCGACACCGTATAAGGTACGTAAAGCTGTGCATAGGATTTGGAGGTGAGGTAACTGGCGCTACGCACCACTCCACAAACCCGGTAGTCGATATAGTTCAGGCTGAACGAGCGTCCTACTACCTCTTCCGTCGTACCGAACAAGCGGCGTGCCAAATCATCGGTAACGACAGCAGTGGAAATGCCACTTGCCAGGTCGGATGCCGTGAATGGACTACCTTCCAGGAATTGGAAAGAATATATCTTGAAAAAAGCAGGGTCTGTCAACTTTACCATAACCGGAAAATCACCGCTACGGTCGGCAGGCTGTATATAACTGTTTTCCGACAAGTCATTATGCAGCTCGGCCGAAACGACAAGAGCATTCTCTACGGGATAGAACCAGTCTTGCAGCGCCTTGTAGGAAACAGCCCATTGCATGGTCCTGGTATTGTTGCCGCTTCCCTGCGTGAATTTTGAATTGCTGAGGTAAAGCGTATTCATGCGGTTTGCCTCTGGATAGACGGGCGCAATCTTCACATAATACACCACCGCCATAATCATTGTCATGGCAATGGCCAGCCCCGTACCCACAATGTAGAGCATGCTGAACAGTTTATTCTGCTTCAACAGCTCCCAGGCTTGTTTCAAGTAAACCTTTATCATTTTAGCTTCAACTTATTCTTGTTCTTATAGTTACTCATATCGCTCACCACCACTTCATCACCCGGTTGCAAACCACTGACCACTTCTACAAACTCAAAGTTGGAATCGCCCAGCTGCACCTTGCGCTTTACAATTTCCTTGTCGGAATTGCGTACAAAAAGTTCATACTCCCCACGTCCCACATAATAGCTGGCATTGGCTATGCGCATCACGTCTTCCTTCACCGCATTCATCACATAGACGTCGGTTTTCAGACCGGAACGCAGTCGGCGGTTGTTGTCCTCATTCAACTGCACGGTAAAGGAGATGACGCCATTCTTTGAAAGCGGAGTAACACTGCTTACGGAACCTTCCAGCTTTTCGCTGCCAATCTTCACAATGGCCTTGCCGCCGGCAGCCACACGGTCACCGTAAGTATCGGCAATCTCGCTTCCACCTTGAAGTGACTCAAGTCGGAGATGACGGCAATCTGTGAGCCTTCGGGAACCTGGGCACCAATCTGATTGTTGATATAAGTAAGGATGGCCTTCCGGGGCGAACGCACCTGCGCATCGTCGAGCGTACGTTTGGTTTCGGCCAGTGTCTTTTGGAACATGCTGAAATCCAGCTCCTGCACTTGGTATTCCGCAGCCAGCACTTCCTTCTCGTTGGCATACTGCTGCTGTAATTGCTCGTATTCCAGTTGTGCTACGTTGTAGCTCAGTTCGGCTTGGCGCACTTTGTCGGTGGTGCCCGAACCGAGGCTATCAAGGTACTGCTCGTTACGCAGTTCCACCTTCATGCGGTCCAGCTTCATGGCGGAGACTTTGATTTTCATCTGAAGGTCGGTCAGCTTGGTCTGGTTGTCAAGTTTCAGCTGTTTCAGCTTGTAGCTGCGCATCTGCTCTTCATCCAGCATCTTTTTGTAGTCGGTTTCGGCACTCTGTAAGTCCAGTTTCAGGATAGGGGTACCGACATCCACACTATCACCACCTTTTCTGTACACTTCCAAAATGCGGGTATTAATAGGCGAATTTATAATTTCCTCGAATGCAGGAACCACTTTTCCGGAGGCACTGACACTGACTTCAATCGTACCCTTGCCTACTTTGGAGAAAACGAGGTCTTTCTCCTTCACTCCCGTACGCATCAATGAAATGAGTACACTGACCACTACGATACCTGCCACGCCGATAGCACCGTAGCGGATGATTTTCTTATTGCGTTCTTTATTACGCACTTCTTTCGGAATTTCTCTATCCATATCTTTTAATTTTATTGTTTGCGAACATAACGCTTAATATATACTAAATCCATGCCAAAATCATAACCCCCTGAAAGTAAGCGAAAAGACAAAAAAGAAGGGTGTCCGTTTTCGGACACCCTGTACATTTTCGGATAGCTTCTTTATCTTAATCTCAATCTGTCGCCAATCTCCGGCACGTATTCCGCATCCTTGCGATTCATCTTATAAAGGTTCTTCAGACGAATGCCGTACTTTTGGGAAATGGTATGCATGGAATCACCGTCTTTCACTATGTAGACGGTATGGGGTTTGGCGGCTTTCTTGCGCTTTTCTTTCAAGTAAATAATGTCTCCCGCCTCCAGTGTGTATTCTTTATGGAGGTCGTTGTATTTCACCAGCTTCTTCCAGCTGATGTCAAACTCCTTGCCCAACACCTGGAAGGTGTCTCCGTCGCGCGCCACGACATAAGCTATATCGTTGGCAATGTACACCTGATGCGGATTGGCCAGCCAAGGTTTCTTTTTCAGTTCCTTCTCCCAGCTGCGGGCATCGCGCTTGCTCATGCCACGGCTGTCGTACTTATACAGTTCATAATCCTCGATAATGGTTATCAGGCGGTTGGCATACGACGGGTCGGTAGCATAGCCGGCCTTCTTCAAGCCGCGCGCCCAACCCTTATAGTCCGTAATCTTCAGTTTGAAAAGAAAAGCATAACGTGCTCCCCGTTTCAGGAAATCGGAATGGTCTTCATAAGAGTCTTTCGGATTGCGATAAGCGCGGAAACATTCATTGCGGGCATCGTCATCATGCCTCACCGTCCGTCCGCGCCAGTTGCCTCCACACTTGATGCCGAAGTGATTGTTGCTCTTGCGCGCCAGCTCGCTGTATCCGGCACCACTCTCCAACAGCCCTTGGGCCAGCGTGATGCTGGCAGGTATCTTATGACGTTGCATCTGCTCCACGGCAAGGGGAGCATACTGTTTGATATACTCATTGTAGCGGGCATTCCGGCGTTGTGCCTGCACTGTTGTAATGGAAATAAAAAGAAATGCTATGATAGCAGTCAGTCTGAAAATCCGTTTCATGCTTAAAATGTTGAGTTCTGCACAAAAGTCCGTAAAAGAATTGAAATAACCAATCTCTTTTCTATCTTTGTAACATTAATTACAATATAACCCTTTGCCTTATGAAAGAATTAAATATCGAAATCGCCGTCAAGATATACGACTATGAAGAACTGGATGCCGCCGACCGCGAACTGATGGATGCCGCCCGCGAGGCTACCAACCGCAGCTATGCCCCTTACTCCCACTTCTCGGTAGGAGCTGCGGCCAGACTGGCAAACGGTATTGTAGTGACCGGCACCAACCAGGAAAACGCCGCCTATCCTTCCGGGCTGTGTGCAGAACGTACCACCCTATTCTATGCCAACTCCCAACATCCCGACCAGGCGGTAACCACCCTCGCCATTGCCGCACGCAACGAGCACAACGAATTCCTGGAGTCTCCCATCCCTCCCTGCGGCGCCTGCCGGCAAGTGATGCTCGAAACGGAGAAGCGCTTCAAGCATCCCATGAGGGTGTTGCTATATGGCAAAAAGGAATCTACGAGCTGAAGAATGTGGGAGAATTACTGCCACTCTCGTTCGATGCTTCGGCCATGAAGTAACAGTACCAATAAAGTATTAACATCGTGTCTGCAGGAAGTTAATTTCTTGCAAACACGATATTAACTTCTTGACGACACGATATTAATATCGCAAAAAACCTTTGTTATTCAGTGGAAATCATTACCTTTGCACCCACTAACCAATTAATTCCACCGATGAGAATATCCGACTAAAGACAACACGTTTCGGTAAACATCACTATCAACATGCTTTTTCAGACTGAACGCTGAGCATCACCTATATAGATGTTTAGCCAATACTGTGTTTGTCCGTACCCCTCCCCTTCGAGAATTTCAATTTCGGGGAATGCTTGCATCTCCCCTATCATTCTTACTTCTAAAAACACAGTAGAAACTTATGAGCTTTATCATTAAAGACCTTAGCTATATCCATACAGATAAGGAAATCTTGTTTTCACACCTCCATTTGAGTATCAACTCCGGAGATAAAATAGCCCTGACCGGAAATAACGGTTGCGGCAAGTCTACCCTCATGCGCATTTTGGCAGGAGACTTGTCACCAAGTTCGGGAACGGTGCTACGCCCCGAACATCTGTACTACGTGCCCCAGCACTTCGGACAATACGACCGGCAAACGATAGCACAAGCTTTGGGAATCAGCACAAGCTGTCCGCCCTACATGCCATCCTGAGCGGTGACGCTGCCGAAGCACATTTTAATACGCTCAACGATGACTGGACCGTGGAAGAGCGCGCCCAAGCCGCCCTCGACAGTTGGGGACTGGGCGGCATCCCGCTTTCCCGCCCGATGGAAGGACTAAGCGGCGGCGAAAAGACCCGCATCTTCCTGGCAGGCATGGAGCTGCACAACCCGACAGCCATCCTGCTGGACGAACCGACCAACCATCTGGACGCGGACGGACGGGAACGTCTGCATAACCTGCTACGACGAACATCGGCCACCGTACTCGTCATCAGCCACGACCGCACGCTACTGAATCTGCTGCCTGCCATCTGCGAACTCTCCTCCCAGGGTTTGACGTATTACAGCGGAAACTACGACTTCTACAAAGAACAAAAGACCCTGCAACAGAACGCCCTTACCCAACAACTGGAAGAGAAACAGAAAGCCCTGCGCCTTGCCCGCAAAGTGGCACGCGAAGTAGAAGAGCGCAAAGCCAAACAGAATGTGCGGGGAGAAAAAGCCTCCATCAAAAAAGGGATTCCCCGCATCCTAATGGGAGGACTGAAAAACAATGCGGAAAACAGCAGTAGCAGACTCAGCAGCATACATGCGGAGAAAGCGGAAAAGCTGCAGACGGAAATGGCAGGCATCAAAAGTTCACTGTCGCAGACGGACAAGCTGAAAACAGACTTCAACGCCTCCCATCTGCATACGGGCAAGATTCTGGTTACGGCAAGGGACGTCAACTTCCATTATCCCAACCATACAGCCTCCCCCGCAGAAACACCCCATACGGAGACGGCTGCAAAGAACCTCTGGGCTTCTCCTCTCACCTTCCAGCTAAGAAGCGGGCGACCGCCTCAGCTTGAAGGAAAAAACGGCAGTGGAAAAACAACCCTGCTGAACTCATCATGGGCGAATTGCACCCCACCGACGGAGTGATGGAGCGTGCCGGCTTCACCTCCGTCTATCTGGACCAAGAATACTCCCTCGTCCGTAATGAGCGCAGCGTACTCCAACAAGCAGAAGCTTTCAACCACCGCCACCTGCCGGAACATGAAGTGAAAACCATCCTCAACCGTTACCTCTTTCCCCGCGACGTGTGGAACAAGCCGTGCGGCAAACTGAGTGGCGGCGAAAAGATGCGCCTCTCCTTCTGCTGCCTGATGATTGCCGACAATACCCCGGATATGTTCATTCTGGACGAACCCACCAACAATCTGGACATCGAGAGTATAGAAATAATAACGGCAACGATACGCGACTACGCCGGCACCGTAATTGCCATCAGCCACGACCGGGAGTTTCTGAAAGACACCGGCATCGAACGGGAGATACTTTTGGAATGAATCAGTAATTTAGGTAACAACAACCGTAATTTGTATACTGCCATTCTCATAAAACCTGCCTATTTTTGCAGCACGTAATCATTTACTAACTAACGAACAACGAATATGAGCAAAAAAGTATTAATCCTCTCCTCCAGTCCCCGCAGGAATGGAAACTCCGACCTCTTGTGCAATGAATTCATGCGCGGTGCCGCAGAGGCCGGACATCAAGTAGAAAAGATTTTCCTGAAAGACAAGCACATCAACTACTGCACGGGATGCAGCGTATGCAGCATGTACGGCAAACCCTGCCCGCAAAAGGACGATGCCGCCGAAGTGGTGGAAAAGATGATTGCCGCCGACGTCATCGTCATGGCAACCCCCGTCTACTTCTACACCATGAGCGCGCAGATGAAGACACTGATTGACCGTTGTTGCGCACGCTACCTTGAAATAAAGGACAAGGAGTTCTACTTCATCATCGCCGCCGCCGAAGAAAGTGTCCCCATGATGGAGCGTACCATCGATGGTTTCCGTGGCTTCCTCGACTGCCTGGAAGAGCCCAAAGAATGCGGCACCATTTATGGCGTGGGTGCCTGGAAGGTGGGCGAGATAAACGACAAGCCTTCCATGCACGAAGCCTACGAGATGGGAAAAAAGGTATAAAGAACGAATACTAATCGCTATACAATACATTTATGCTACGTACCATCAGACTGACCCTTGCCGTCATCTTCTTCGCACTCATCACGCTGTTGTTCCTCGACTTCACGGGAACACTGCATGCCTGGTTCGGATGGATGGCGAAGATACAATTCCTGCCGGCCGTGCTGGCACTGAACATCGGTGTAGTACTGTTTCTTGCAGTGCTGACTTGGTATTCGGACGCATCTACTGCTCCGTCATCTGCCCGTTGGGAGTATTCCAGGACATTGTTTCCTGGCTCTCCGCCAAACGGAAGAAAAACCGTTTCCGCTACTCGTCCGCACTGAAATGGCTACGCTACGGTGTGCTGGGAGTATTCGTACTTGCCATTATCGGCGGACTGAACTCTTTTGTCGTGCTGCTGGCCCCTTACAGCTCATACGGGCGCATCGTTTCCAGCCTTTTCTCCCCACTCTACCAGTGGGCAAACAACGGACTGGCCTACCTGGCCGAACGTGCTGACAGCTATGCCTTCTATGAAACGGATGTATGGATGAAGAGTCTCCCTACCCTGCTGATTGCCACGGTCACTCTGGTAGTCCTCATCGTGCTGGCATGGCGGGGCGGACGTACCTATTGCAACACTATCTGTCCGGTAGGTACAGTGCTTGGCTTCCTCTCGAAGTATTCCTTGCTGAAACCGGTAATTGACACAAAGAAGTGCAACAGTTGCGGACTTTGTGCCCGCAACTGCAAGGCATCGTGCATCAACATCAAGGCACACGAAATAGATTACAGCCGTTGCGTGGCATGTATGGACTGTATCAACAAGTGCAGGAAAGGTGCCATCACTTACACACGCCGCAAGCCGGCCTCCGCTGCAGTCTCCCAGGAAACCTCCGTGGCACCGGAGCAGGTAAACGACGCCCGCCGCGCATTTCTCTCTACAACTGCCGTGTTTGCTGCTACGGCAGCCCTCAAGGCGCAGGAGAAGAAAGTGGACGGTGGACTGGCTGTCATCGAGGACAAAAAAATCCCCGAGCGCGCCACTCCCATCACTCCTCCGGGCTCACTGAGCGCCCGCCACTTTGCACAACACTGCACAGCCTGCCAGCTCTGCGTATCGGTATGCCCCAACCAAGTGCTCCGTCCTTCTTCGGACTTGACAAAACTGATGCAGCCGGAAATGTCCTACGAACGCGGTTACTGCCGCCCCGAATGCGCCAAGTGTGCGGAGGTGTGTCCTACCGATGCCATCCATCTGACGAGCCTCGCCGAGAAATCGGCCGTCCAAATCGGTCATGCCGTATGGATTAAGGAGAATTGCATCTGCATCACAGACAAGATGGAATGCGGGAACTGTGCCCGCCATTGTCCGGCCGGTGCCATACAGATGGTTCCTTCAGACCCGGAAGACGAAGCCTCCATCAAGATACCGGTAGTCAACGCCGAACGCTGTATCGGATGCGGAGCATGCGAGAACCTTTGTCCGTCGCGTCCGTTCAGTGCCATTTATGTGGAAGGCCATGTGATGCACAGAACTGTCTGAAGCAGCTTTATCATCCAAATATCCATTTATAATTTCAGTCCTATCACAATGAAAGAAGACAATAAGAACAAGATAAACCGCCGCGATTTCTTCAAACTCGCCGGTGCAGGAACGCTTGCCTCGGCAGCAGCCCTGTACGGCTGTTCGGGCAACAAGAACAACGGGGAGAGCGAATCGGCCGCGCTGGGCGAGATACCAACCGACAAGATGACCTACCGTACCAATCCCAACACGGGCGACCGGGTTTCCCTGCTGGGATACGGATGCATGCGATGGCCCACCCGGAAACGCGCCGACGGGAATGGAGACGAAATAGACCAGGAAGCCGTGAACGACCTGATAGACTATGCCATTGCCCACGGAGTGAACTATTTCGACACCTCCCCCGCCTATGTGCAAGGTCTGTCGGAGCGCGCCACGGGCATTGCCTTGAAACGCCACCCACGGGAGAAATTCTTCCTTGCCACAAAGCTGTCCAACTTCAGTCCCAGCACGCACAGCCGCGAAGAGTCCCTTGCCATGTATCACCGCTCCTTCCGCGACCTGCAAGTGGACTACATCGACTACCTCTTGTTGCACGGCATCGGCATGGGCGGCATGGAAGCCCTCCGCTCCCGCTATCTGGACAACGGCATGCTGGACTTCCTGCTGAAAGAGCGTGAAGCCGGACGCATCCGCAACCTCGGATTCTCCTATCATGGAGACATCGAAGTCTTTGACTACCTGCTCTCCCGCCACGACGAACTGAAATGGGACTTCGTACAAATCCAACTGAACTACGTAGACTGGCGGCATGCCAAAGAAGTGAATACCCGCAACACGGATGCCGAATACCTATATGCCGAGCTGGTGAAGCGCAACATTCCCGCCGTTATCATGGAGCCGTTGCTGGGCGGACGCCTATCCCGCCTGAACGACCACTTGATGGCACGTCTGAAACAACGCCGTCCGCAGGAGAGCGTAGCTTCCTGGGCCTTCCGATTCGCAGGTACTTTCCCCGATGTGCTGACCGTACTAAGCGGAATGACGTACATGGAGCATCTGCAAGACAACCTGCGTACCTTCTCCCCGCTTGTTCCATGTACGGAAGAGGAGTTTACCTTACTGGAAGATACCGCCCAGCGAATGCTGCAATACCCCACCGTGCCGTGCAACGACTGCAAATACTGTATGCCGTGCCCCTATGGACTGGATATTCCAGCCATCTTGCTGCACTACAACCGCTGCATCAACGAGGGCAACGTGCCGCAGAACAGCCAAGACGAGAATTACCGCGAGGCACGCCGCGCCTTCCTGATAGGCTATGACCGCAGTGTTCCCCGTCTCCGCCAAGCCAACCGCTGCACCGGTTGCGGTCAATGCAACCCGCACTGTCCGCAAGGCATCGACATCCCGGCGAAACTGCAGGAGATAGACCGATTTGTGGAAGCGCTGAAGCAGGAAACCCTTTAACGGACTTATCTTCAACCCTGGTTGTCCATTTTAAGGATTACCAATCATATACAGATTCTTCTTTTTGTATAACTTTGCAAAAAGAACCATAGATAAACGATGAATAAAAAGATTTTAACCGCAATTTTAATAAGTATCGCCCTTCCGGGTAGTATGCTGTCCGCACCTGCCGACAGCCTCCGGCTGAAAAGCTACAAGCTTGATGAAGTCGTAGTGACCGGGACAAGAGATGAAACAGACATCCGCCACCTGCCAATGACCATCTCCGTAGTGGGCCGCCAGCAACTGGAACAGACCTACCAGCCCTCCATCCTGCCTGCACTGACCGAGCAGGTGCCCGGACTTTTCACCACAAGCCGCGGCATCATGGGCTACGGCGTATCCACGGGAGCCGCAGGAGGCATGAGCCTGCGCGGCATAGGCGCCGGGGTGAATGCCGCCGGAGGACCTACGACCAGCCTGCTGGTGCTGATAGACGGACACCCGCAATACATGGCTTGATGGGGCATCCCATCGCCGACGCCTACCAGAGCATGATGGCCGAACGGGTGGAAGTGCTGCGCGGTCCCGCCTCCGTCCTCTACGGGTCCAATGCAATGGGCGGGGTTATCAACATCGTCACCCGCAAGATGCAGGAGGACGGGGTGAAAACCAATGCGCAGATAGGATACGGTTCCTACAATACCCTGCAGACGGAAGTCTCCAACCGCGTGAGGAAAGGGCGTTTCAGCAGCGTGGTGACCGGCTCGTACAACCGTACCGACGGACACCGTGACGACATGGAGTTTGAGCAGTATGGCGCTATGCCAAACTGGGATACGACTTCAGCGACACCTGGAAGCTGTGGGGCGACGTGAACATCACCCGCTTCAACGCCTCCAATCCCGGCGAAGCCGACAATCCGTATATAGACAACGACTCGCGCATCACACGCGGCATGACCTCCTTCGCACTGGAAAATCGTTACGACCGTACTTCCGGCGCCGTGAGCTTCTTCTATAACTGGGGCCGGCACAGGATTAACGACGGCTACCACCCCGGAGAAGAGCCCCAGAAGTCGCACTTCAACTCCAAGGACCGGATGCTGGGCATATCGTGGTATCAAAGCGCCACGCTCTTCACCGGTAACCGCCTGACCGTAGGTTTCGATTACCAGCACTTCGGCGGAGAGTCCTGGAACAAGGTTGTCGCCATCGACGAGGCAAAACCCGGACAGCAGATTGGTGACCGCATCCCCGGCGTGGACAAGCAGATGGATGAATTTGCAGGCTATGTGGATTTCAGGCAGGACATCAACAGTTGGCTTTCACTGGACGCCGGTGTCCGCATAGACCACCATTCGCACGTAGGCACGGAATGGATTCCCCAAGGGGGACTGGCTTTCCATCTGCCGCGGCAGGCAGAACTGAAAGCAATGGTGAGCAAAGGATTCCGTAACCCCACCATCCGGGAGATGTACATGTTCCCTCCACAGAACCCCGATTTGAAAGCGGAGAGCCTGATGAACTATGAACTCTCCTTTACGGGGCAGCTTTTGGGAGGGCCCATGTCCTATGGGGTGAACCTCTACTACATCAACGGGGACAACATCATCATGACAGACCCTGCCCTGCGCAAGAACGTCAACTCCGGAGAGATAGAGAACTGGGGCGTGGAAACCAACCTTGGCTACCGCATCAACCGACACTGGCAGATGAATGCCAATTATAGCTGGCTGCACATGGAGAATCCGGTACTGGCGGCTCCCGAACACAAACTCTATGCCGGTACGGACTTTACACAAAGACGCTGGAGCTTGTCTACCGGTATACAATACGTGAAGGGACTCCATACCTCGGTCACCCCGGGCAAGGAGAAGCAGGAAAGCTTCGTACTCTGGAACCTGCGTGCCAACTACCGTCTGTGCAGTTTTGCCGACGTCTTTGTCAAGGGTGAAAACCTGCTGGCGCAACGCTATGAAATCAATGCAGGCTTCCCCATGCCGAAAGCCACGGTGATGGGAGGCGTAAATATCAACTTTTAATACATTACAACTACATGGAACAAAAACAGTTAAACTCTACTCGCTGGATTACAATAATGTGAAGACGTATCTGGCAGCCTCGCTATTCATTCTTGGCAATCTGGCTCTTCCCCAGCTCTTTCATCTCATTCCCCAGGGAGGGATAACCTGGCTGCCAATCTATTTCTTCACGCTGGTGGGCGCTTATAAATTCGGATGGAAAGTGGGGTTGCTGACAGCCGTCCTGTCGCCCGTCCTCAACTCCCTGCTATTCGGAATGCCACTTCCCGCAGCACTTCCCGCCATTCTGTTGAAGTCTGTATTACTGGCTGTGGCGGCGGGCTGGGCAGCACACCGTTTCCAGCGCATTTCCCTGCCTATTCTGCTGGCAGTAGTTCTTTTCTATCAGGTAGCAGGTACTTTGGGAGAATGGGCCATGGTGGGCAGCTTCTTCCGGGCTGTACAAGATTTCCGTATCGGTGTGCCGGGAATGGGATTGCAAGTGGCAGGCGGATATTTACTGCTGAAATATAGCCTTCAATAAGCACGCTTTCAGGGCAAACCTTATTTCAGTAATTCCGCAAAGGGGTGTATTCCGCCCGATAGATGCGGTCGAAGAACGGCGTCCACTCATTGTCCGTGATGCCAATCTGCAGACCGTAGAAGTGTGTACCGGCTTCCCGACAGCGACGAATCTCCTCCATAAAGGCAGGTGAAGAGTGAGGAATCTTGAAGTCGCTGACCCAAAGCACATCGGCATTCATATACTCCTTGCCTTCTTTGAGCAGGTGGAACGTGGCTTCCAGCATGCGGGTGGAATCTGTATCCCCGCAAGCTGTCTTTGAGAAGAATTCGAGCAGCCTTGCCCGCTCTTTCCTTACGTCAATCGGATGAATGGAGACGGAAAAGGCTATCAGAAAGCAGTTCCGCCGTTGACGGTCGGCTATCTCCAGGAGCTTTATCAGCAGGGAGTGGGCAATCTTCTCCGGCTTGCCAGCCATGCTTCCCGAGGTGTCCAGACAGACAATCATCGGACCTTTGGGACGGGCGGGCTTGGTTTCGATACGCCGGGCAGGCTGCATGATTTCCGATTTATAGCGGAAGGTCTGGAGCTTGCGGGTGAGGTATTTGTAGACGAACAAATCTTCCAGTTCGCTGTCGGCGGAATGGGCAAGCTCAATGGGAAGCAGGGCATTGAGGTCGTTGCCGGTACTGATACCCAGGATGTCACATTTGGAGGAGTGCTCCATTTTGTAGACGTTTCCCTCGGCAACGCGGATTTGCTCACGTCCTTCGTCGTCTGCCATACGCCCCATCTTGCGGGCCACTTTCACTATCTCGGGGCAAGAGCGCTGGATGCGCACGATTTTCCGTATACGCTCAAAGTCGACAGTATTCCACAAGCCGCTCATCATGCCCCAGGTCTGGAAGAATTCGTCCTTATCCACCCGGTTCTGGCGGATGTACTCGGGGATGTCTTTCAGATTGGAACGGAGCCTGCGCTCGAGGGCATCTTTGCGGAAAGCAATCTCTTTCTCCTTTTCTTCGTGCATCTTCAGTTGGAAGGCGTCTTCCCAGTCGTCCACCATTTCTCCCAGACCTTCATCGTCCGTCATATCCTCCTTCTGTACCGAAGTAGCTGCGGTAGAAACGGGAG
>ENA-OQLB01000110-OQLB01000110.1-human-gut-metagenome-genome-assembly--contig:-NODE-110-length-46211-cov-4.995183_pt1 | contig 46211 bp, 59 predicted proteins | sample MGYA00242656_ERZ504813 | MGnify/ENA primary metagenome ERZ504813 (study PRJEB26092, sample SAMD00036388) | human gut metagenome | host: Homo sapiens | study: EMG produced TPA metagenomics assembly of... | reverse complement strand
AAGTACCTGCCCGTACTCCCATAGAAGCTCAACGGAACGAATACGGACATCATCACCAACGTAATGGAGACGATGGCACCACCAGTTCACTCATGGCGTCGATGGAAGCTGTACGGGCCGATTTGTAGCCTGGTCCAGCTTGGCATGGACGCCCTCGACGACGACGATGGCATCATCGACCACAATCGCAATGGCAAGCACCATGGCCGAAAGGTCAGCAAGTTGATACTGAAGCCAATCAGTTTCAATACGAAGAAGGTGGCAATCAACGCCACGGGAATGGCGATGGCGGGAATCAACGTGGAGCGCATATCCTGCAGGAAGATATACACTACGATGAACACCAGGATAAAGGCCTCGATCAATGTCTTGATTACCTCATGTATGGAAGCGAAGAGGAAGTCGTTGGCACTCTGTGCAATGTTTATCTTCAAGCCGGCGGGCAGTTTGCTGGAATAGTCGTCCAGTAGGGCCTCGATATCCGAGATGGTCTGCGTGGCATTACTGCCTGCCATCTGGAAAATGATACAACTCACGGCTTTATGTCCGTTTACCATATTGTTGAATCCGTATGACAGACGGCCCAGTTCCACATTTGCTACATCCTTCAGACGGAGTATTTCACCGTTCTCCAAGGCCTTGATGACAATGTTCTCGAACTCCGTAGTCTGTTGCAGACGTCCTTTGTAGCGCAGGGTATACTGGTAGGTTTGGTTACCGCGCTCACCCAACTGGCCGGGAGCCGCTTCGATGTTCTGTTCGCTCAAGGCGGCAACCACATCGTTGGGGATAAGTTTGTATTGGGCCATTACATCAGGTTTCAGCCAGATACGCATGGAGTAGTCTTGTCCCAATACCATGGCATCGCCCACACCGTTGACACGTTTCACCTCAGGGATAAGGTTGATGTTGGCGTAGTTTTCCAGGAACTCGATGTTGTACTGGTCTTTTTCATCATAGATGGAGAATACCATCAACATGGAAGTCTGGCGTTTACGGGTGGTTACACCGATTTTGGTAACTTCGGCAGGCAGCAAGCCTTGCGCCATGGAAACGCGGTTCTGTACGTTCACCGCTGCCATATCGGGTCGGTACCTTGCTTGAAGTAGATGGAGATGTCGCCCGAACCGCTGTTGGTGGCGCTCGAACTCATATACATCATATTTTCCACACCGTTAATCTGGTCCTCCAGCGGAGCGATAACGGAGTTAAGCACCGTTTGGGCATTGGCACCTTGGTAAGTCGCACTTACCGATACGGTGGGAGGTGCAATGTCCGGGTATTGGGTGATAGGCAAGGTAGCCAGACCAATAACTCCTAAGATTACTATCAGGATGGAAATTACCGTTGATAGTACCGGACGGTTAATAAATCTATCTAATTTCATTTCATGAACAATTAAGGAATTAAAAATTGAAGAATTTTTTATTTTTCATTCTTTCATTGAAACGCAGTCTGAATATTGCCTTCTTTCTGGTCTTTTAGGGCCTTCTGGTATTCGGCTTCCTTTTCAGCAGGCGTGATGGGCGTGATGGACTGTCCGTCCTTCAGGTTCTGTACCCCTTCGATAACGATTTTTTCGCCTGCTTTCAAACCTTCCGTCACGTAATAATACTTGCCGTCGTCTAAGCTGAACACTTTAACTTCGGTATTTTTCAGCGTGTTGTCCGGTTGCAGTACGAATACGAACTGCTTGTCCTGGATTTCGGTAGTGGCAGACTGTGGAATCATGATGACATCATGCAGCGGGTTGGGGAATACCACATTGCCGGTGCTTCCACTACGCAGCACGTTGTGCTTGTTGGGGAAGAGGCACGCATGGTTACCGAACCGGTAGTCTGGTCAATGACTCCGCTGATTGTCTCCACGCGGCCACTGTCGGCATACATGGTTCCGTCGATGAGCTGCAACTGTACATTCGGCATCTTTTCCAGAATTTCCTTGGTGCTACCGCCTTCACGAATCTGTGACAAGAGTTGGCGTTCGGTCATGGAGAAGTAGGCGTACATTTCGGAGATGTCGGCAACGGTAGTCAGCGGGCTGGCTACGGAAGGACTAACCAAGCTACCTACGCGGTAGGGAATGCTACCTACTACACCGTCACTGGGGCTGGTTACACTGGTGTATGACAAATTGTTCTTGGCATTGACCAATTGGGCATTGGCTTGTGCTAGTTGTGCCTTTGTCTGTGCCAGCTGGTTTTCGGCCATTTGCAAATCGTAGTCACTGATGATGTTTTTCTTGTTCAGTTCACGTTTGTTGTTTACAGTCAGTTCTTGTGTGTTTACGGCAGCTTTGGCTGTTTCAACAGCAGCTTTGGCCGAATTTACGGCTGCCTGATACTGTACGGGGTCGATGCTGAACAACACTTGTCCTTTGCGCACTGTTGCGCCTTCATCCACGTGCAATTTTGTGATGAACCACTCACCATCGGGCGGATTTCTACATCTTGTTTCCCCTTGATAGTAGCAGGGTAGCTGTTTGTCAAGTTGGCAGTGGTGGTCTTTGCCTCAATCACTGCAAATTCGGGAGCTTTACCCGTTCCTTTGTCGCCTTGTCCGCAACTGCTGAGCAGTGCCAGGCAACATGCCAATAATACTAATCTACTCTTCATACTCTTTTTTGTTCTCTGTATAATTTTATATTCTTCTTTTTTTCGATTCTTGAAAGGCGTTTTTGTGTGTAATTCATGATTTAGAAATAAGGCAGGAAAAAGAAAACTGAATACTCCTATTCAGTTTTCGTCTGCAAAAATATTCTTTTCTTAGTATATAAGGTGTGAAACACTTCCTTTTTTAACTATGTTTCATACATAGATGAGAACGAAAGGACATTTTTTGATTAAAATACTGTAAAGCATACCGCTAATTGGCAGATAACCTTTATTTTTGCAGCATGTTAGAACGTAAACGCCATACTAAAATGAAGCCGCTTTTCCGCAGGTTGTTGGGGGGTGTTGCCATAGCTGCCGCACTGTATTCTTGTGCCAGTGTAGGCCGCATTGAAGGAGGACCTTATGATGAGACTCCTCCGCGTTTTATTTCCGGTACTCCCACGCCCGGCGCACTCCATCACAATAAAAATAAACTTTCCATTGAGTTCGACGAATTTATCAAGCTTGACAAGCCGAATGAGAAGATTGTAATATCCCCTCGCAGGTGCAGCAGCCCGAAATTAAGTCTAATGGGAAGAAGGTGTCATCACCTGCAGGATACATTGAAACCCAATACCACTTATACATTCGATTTTGGTGATGCCATCCAGGATAATAATGAGGGGAATCCCTTGGAGAATTTCTTCTATTCTTTCTCTACGGGCGACCGTCTCGACTCTATGGCTGTGGCCGGTACAGTACTGAATGCGGCCAATCTTGAACCGGTGAAAGGAATGCTGGTCGGTCTGCATGCCAATCTGGCCGACTCCGCTTTTACCAAACTTCCTTTTGAGCGGGTGGGGCGTACGGACAGTCGCGGACGCTTCTCTATCCGTGGAGTGGCTCCCGGCAAGTATCGCATTTATGCCTTGCAGGATGCCGACCAGAATTTTGCCTATTCCCAGCCGACGGAAGTGATAGCTTTTAATGACTCTATCATCATTCCTTCCATGGAAGAGCGCATGCGCAGGATACGACCTGGATAGACTCGCTGACAGTAGATACGATTGTAGAACGTCAATATACCCACTACCTTCCGGATGATGTTCTGCTGCGTGCTTTCAAGGAGCTTTCCTTCTCGCAACGTTTTTTGAAGGCCGAACGGTTGACTCCGGAGAAGTTTTCGCTCTATTTCACTGCTCCGGCAGACACGTTGCTTTATTGAAAGGATTGAACTTTAATGAGGAAGATGCGTTTGTTATAGAACAGCCTACCGGCCGGAACGATACGATTCATTATTGGATAAAGGATTCTCTGCTCTATAAGCAGGATTCCCTGAAAATGAGTATCACCTATTTGTATACGGATAGCCTGAAACGATTGGTACCCCGTACCGATACTTTGAATGTGCTGGCGAAGTTGACATACGACAAGCAGCAGAAGCAGGAAGCGAAGGAAAAGGAACAGAAAGAGCGTGAGAAGAAAAAGAAGAAGTTGAAGGAAGGTGAGGTGGAAGAGCCCGAGCCGACGGAATTCCTGGCTGTAGATGTGTATGCCCCTTCTGCAATCGATGTATATGATTATCTTACTCTGTCGTTTACGGAGCCGGTGGCAAGCATAGATACCACCGCTTTCCATCTGAAACTGAAAGTGGACTCGTTGTGGCAGGATATCCCGTTCGACTTTATGCGCGACTCTTTGGACTTGAAGCGTTATAATCTGTTTGCCGAATGGGCACCCGGCGAAAGCTATACATTTGAAGTGGATTCTGCTGCCATACGCGGGTTGTACGGGTTGTTCTCCGACAAGATAAAGAAGGACTTCAAGGCCAAGAAGCTGGAAGAGTACGGCAGATATTCTTTAATGTGCATGGAGCGGACTCTCTGGCTTTTGTGGAACTACTGGACGGTCAGGACAAAGTGCTGCGCACGGTGCCGGTGGTGGATGGGAAAGCCGATTTCTATTTCCTCAATCCGGGCAAATATGGAGCGCGGCTGATAAATGATACGAATGGGAATGGCGTCTGGGATACGGGAAACTATGCCGAGAAGCGCCAGCCTGAAATGGTTTACTATTATCCGATGGTTCTGGAGCTTAAAGCGAACTTTGATTTGACCAGGAATGGGATATTAAGGCCAAGTCCCTGGATAGCAGAAGCCGGACGAACTAAAAAAACAAAAACCAGATGAAGACAAGAAAAAGCAAAACAGGAACAAAAATAACCGCAGTGGCAATAGCAGCCGCAACAGTGGTAGAGCCATAGCTATTAGGCGGAAGCAATTGTTCATTCTATTAATGGTGGGAGCGGTCTGTTTGGGAACCTCCCAGTCTGTTCAGCCCAATGTACTGCAAAGAATGAAGCTTTCCAGTCGGGCGAGCATGTCATGTACGATTTATATTTCAATTGGAAGTTCATTTGGAAGAAGGTGGGTCTGGCAAGCCTCACTACCAATGCCACGACTTACCATTCCGAGCCTGCATTTCGCTTTAACTTGCTTTGTGTAGGCAGTAAAAAGACCGATTTTTTCTTCAAGATGCGTGATACGTTGACTTGTTATGTCAGCGATAGGTTGGAGCCGCTCTACTTCCGTAAAGCGGCAGAGGAGGGAAGCCGCCATACGGTGGACGAGGCTTGGTTCTCCTACTCGGACGGACTGGCGAATGTAAAGCAGAGACGCACCTGGCACAATCCCGTGCGTGAGGCTCAGGAGATGGAATACAGTGATAGTCGCTGTATCTTCGATATGTTGAGCATTTTGGCGCAGGCGCGCTCTTATGACCCTAAAGACTACAAGGTAGGGCAGAAGATACTCTTTCCCATGGCCACAGGACGCAGGGTGGAAGAGCAGACGTTGATTTACCGCGGCAAGGAGGAGGTCAAGGCGAATAACGACACCGTTTACCGCTGCTTGGTATTCTCTTTCGTAGAGTACAAGAAAGGTAAGGAGAAGGAGGTCATCACCTTCTTCGTATCCGATGATAAGAACCACCTTCCCATTCGCTTGGACATGTATTTGAATTTCGGTTCGGCCAAGGCATTCTTCAAGAGTGTCCGGGGCAACCGCTATCCGATGACGTCTGTGGTAAGGAAAAAGTGATGTTATCCCCTTTTCTAAATACACTGGATTCGAAAGTGGCAATCAGTTTTCCCTCCTGGTTGGTGACGTCGATCTGGTAATATCCGGTGGTGCGGCCGATGTAGCGTTCGCGTGCTTCGGCATACAGTACATCGCCCGGTCCGCTGCTGCGCAGGAAGGTGATATTGGACGAAAGAGAGAAGGCCAATGTTCCGTGGGAGTTGGCTGCTGCTGCCAGTGCCAGGTCGGCAAGGGTGAAGATGGTCCCTCCTTGCGTACGGCCTCCTGCATTGAGATGCTCTGCCGTGATAACCAGGCGTGCCTTGCTGTATCCTTCCTTTATTTCTATCAGTCTACACCTGCATTCGTGGCGAAGCGGTCGTTCTTAAAAAACTCTTGTGCGGTCATGGGGAGTAATGATTAATGTTTAGTGATTAATGATTAATGGGTGGAAAATATGTGCTTCCGGACGCAAAAGTAACGATTTTAGCCATTAATTGAATTATTTAGGCGGGTCAAATCTGTACACTTGCTCTACTTTTGCAGCAGGAAAAATCATAAACTCTTAATAAATAAATCCCTTATTATGAAAACAGTCCTCACTACATTGGGAATCTCCCTCCTTGTATTGGCAGGTTGCGCAGGGCAAAAGCAGGCTGAAAGCAACTTTATCCAAGAAAACATTGATAATGCTGTGGCTCAGGAGACAATTCAGACAGACATTATCGAAAAATCCGGTAAAATCCTTAATCCCCGTACCATTGATAAGGATGGGAACATTGTCTATGTACCTATCGACGATTGGTGTTCCGGCTTCTTCCCCGGTAATATCTGGCATATGTACGAGTTGACCGGTGACCAGAAGTGGCTGCCGCTGGCAGAGAAGTATACCGAGGATTTGGATTCGGTACAATACCTTACCTGGCACCATGATGTGGGCTTTATGATTGGCAGCAGCTACCTGAACGGATACCGTTTTGCGGGTAAGGAGGAGTACAAGCCGGTCATCATACAGACAGCCAAATCATTGTCTACCCGTTTCCGCCCTGCAGCAGGCGTACTTCAGTCATGGGATGCAGACAAGGGGTGGCAGGCTGAACGTGGCTGGAAATGTCCCGTTATCATTGATAATATGATGAACCTCGAACTGCTGTTCGAAGCTTCCAGGCTGTCCGGCGACTCCACTTTCTATAACATAGCCCGGAAGCATGCCGATACGACTATGGCTAACCATTTCCGTGAGGACAACAGCTGCTATCATGTGGTGGATTATGACCCCGAAACCGGTGAAGTCCGTAAGAGACAGACTGCACAAGGCTATGCCGACGAGTCTGCTTGGCACGTGGACAAGCGTGGGCCTTGTACGGCTATACCATGTGCTATCGCTATACACACGATGCCAAATACCTGGAGCAGGCTGAAAAGGTCTACAACTTTATCTTCAACAACAAGAATCTTCCGGAGACTTGGTTCCCTACTGGGATTTCGATGCTCCCAATATCCCGAATGAACCTCGCGATGCTTCGGCAGCTGCCTGCACGGCGTCCGCCCTTTACGAGCTGAGTACTTATCTGCCGGATAAGGGATACAAGGAAACCGCCGACCGGATTATGGAAAGCCTCGCTTCTCCTTCCTACCGTGCCAAGGTGGGTACCAACGGCAACTTCATCCTGATGCACTCTGTGGGCAGTATTCCTCACGGTGCGGAGATTGATGTACCGTTGAACTATGCCGACTATTACTTCCTGGAAGGATTGATGCGTAAAAGAGACTTGGAAAAATGAAACTCAATTAAATATTTTGTTAGGTGGTTTAGGTTTGTTCGCCTTGCAGGGCTGTAAAGCCCCGCAGGCGGAACAATCCGTCCAGCCGAATGTCATTTACGTTTTTCCCGACCAATACCGTAATCAGGCGATGGAGTTCTGGGGCCAGGAAGGTTTTCGCGAGAAAGTGAACTTTCGGAATGACCCGGTGCATACCCCACGCTTGAATGATTTTGCCCGGGAGTCGGTGGTATTGACATCTGCCATGAGCAACTGCCCGTTGAGCAGTCCCCACCGTGGTTCTCTGTTGACGGGAATGTATCCTAATAAGAGTGGTATTCCATTGAATTGCAATTCGAGCCGTCCCATCAGCTCCCTGCGTGAGGATGCTGTGTGTGTGAGTGATGTTTTCTGCAATGCCGGATATGACTGTGCCTACTTTGGCAAACTGCATGCCGACTTTCCTACCCCCAACGACCCCGAACGTCCCGGACAGTATGTGGAAGACCGTGTACCTGCATGGGATGCCTATACGCCGAAAGAACGTCGTCATGGGTTCAATTACTGGTATTCTTACGGTACCTTTGACGAACACAAGAATCCGCATTACTGGGATACGGAAGGCCGTCGCCACGACCCGCGCGAGTGGTCACCGTTACACGAATCGGGCAAGGTGGTGTCTTATCTGAAGAACGAGGGGAATGTACGCGACCCGAAGAAACCTTTCTTCATTATGGTAGGCATGAATCCTCCCCATAGTCCGTACCGTTCTTTGGACGACTGTATGGAGGAAGATTTCAATCTCTATAAAAACCAGCCTCTGGACAGCTTGCTCGTCCGTCCGAATGCCGACTCCAAGATGCTCAAGGCAGAGAGTGCACGCTACTACTTTGCTTCTGTGACGGGTGTCGACCGTGCTTTCGGTCAGATACTCGATGCCTTGAAGGAACTCGGACTGGACAAAAATACCATTGTCGTGTTTGCCTCCGACCATGGAGAGACCATGTGTAGCCAGCATACGGAAGACCCGAAGAATTCCCCGTACTCCGAGTCCATGAACGTTCCTTTCCTGGTGCGTTTTCCCGATAAGATTAAGCCTCGCGTGGACGACTTGATGCTTTCCTCGCCGGACATCATGCCTACCTTGTTGGGGCTTGCCGGTCTTGCCGACTCCATTCCGGCCGAGGTGCAGGGGCGCAACTATGCACCGCTTTTCTTCGATGAAAAGGCGGATATTGTACGTCCCACCGGCGCTCTCTACATCCAGAACCTGGACGGTGAGAAGGATGCGGAAGGCATGGTCCGTTCCTACTTCCCTTCGTCGCGCGGCTTTAAATCGGCGCGCTACACGCTGGCGCTCTACATTGACCGCGAAAACCATAAGCTGGTCAAAAGTTTGTTGTTTGACGATGAAAAGGACCCGTATCAGATGAATAACCTTTCTTTGGAAGAAAACCAAGAAGTCGTAAAAGACCTTTGCGCAGAGATGGGCAAAGTGTTGAAAGAAATTGATGATCCTTGGTATAAGGAAGGTATCTTGAAGGATATGATACCTTATTGATTGGAAATGGGTTATAGATAATCCTCCATAAATTGCTTGAACGTTTTTTGCGACCCGCTTCGACTGATAGTGAACTATTTGTCGGAGCGGGTTGTTTGATTCAGAGTGGAATAAATTACCAATACGTATTAAGTAATGATGGAGATGAAGTATAGACTATGGGCTTGTTTGTTGTTTTTGCCGATGGTCCTTTGGGCGTCCGGGCGTCCGAAAGTGGCTGTCGTACTCAGTGGGGGTGGCGCCAAAGGGACGGCGCATATCGGTGCTCTGAAAGTAATTGAAGAAGCGGGTATCCCTATAGATTATGTGGTGGGCACTAGTATGGGGGCCATTGTGGGCGGTTTGTATTCTATCGGATATACCCACAGCAATTGGACAGTATGGTGAATGCCCAGAACTGGAAATTCTTGCTCTCGGATGCCCCCAATCCTAAGGATGTGTTGCTGGATGACCGGTTGAAGTCGGAGCGCTATGTACTCTCCATTCCGTTTTCTTTGAAATCTGCCGCTGTTTCGGATGCGGGTATCATAAAAGGGAAGAATCTGGCACGTTTGTTCTCCACATTGACAGAAGGTTACCAGGATTCTGTGGATTTTAGCCGTCTTCCTATTCCGTTTGCCTGCGTGTCGGAAAATCTGGTGAATGGCAGCGAAGTAGTGTTCCATGAGGGAATACTGGCCACTGCCATGCGTTCCAGCATGTCCATTCCCGGTGTGTTTGCTCCGGTAGACCTGGATGGAATGGTGTTGGTGGACGGTGGAATGGTGAATAACTATCCGGTAGATGTGGCGCTTGCCATGGGGGCCGACTACATTATCGGGGTGGATGTGCAGAGTCCGCTGCTTAAGGCTTCCGAGCTGAAATCGGTGAAAGACATCTTCGGGCAAATCATTAATCTGCAAGGAGAGAAGAAATACCGTGAGAATCTGCGTAATACCGACGTGTTGATAAAGGTGGATGTCACCGGCTATTCGGCTGCAAGTTTCACCAAAGAGGCCATCGACACTTTGATGGTGCGGGGAGAGCGTGCTGCATGGACAGTTGGGACGGACTGCTTGCCCTGAAACGGAAGCTGGGACTTGCAGAAGATTATCAGCCTCGCCGCCCGGGACCTTTCCGCTTGCCCGGCGCGGCTGTTGATAGGGAGATTCCCGTTGATTCCCAAATAGCCGCCCCTGCTGTACGGGAGAACAAGCTGAATGTCGGTTTTCGTTTTGATACGGAAGAACTGGCGGCGTTGCAGGCAAATACGGACTTCTATTTCGGCCGGCAGCGGGAGTCGCTGGCCAGCCTCACCGCCCGTCTGGGCAAGCGTACACTGGCACGACTCGGATATAGTTATCAGTGGGACGGTGGATGGCAGGCAGGACTTGCCTATCAGTCGACTATAAAGATATGAATATTTATAATGAAGGCAAACTGACGCTGGATTTGACTTTTACACATCAGCTGGTCCGTATGGGGGCGGCGAAGGACTGGAACAATATCCAGGTCAGTTTGGGCATTGACTTTGATTACTACCACTATCATGATTTGCTGTCGCTCGACCCGTTGGCTTCGGCACTGTTTGAGAATTCGTCCTTATTCAGTTACTTTGCCGGACTTGTGTTCAACAACTTGAATGAGAGGAGCGCCCCTACAAAAGGCATGTCGTGGGCGGTATCCTACCATCTCTATACGGATAACCTCTTCCAGTATAAAGACAACAATCCTATTTCTGTTTTCGATGCCCGTTGGCAGGGATGTTTCTCTCCGTCGAGTAAGCTCACTGTCACTCCTTCGTTTTATGGACGCGTATTGTCCGGAAGCGATAATTATCCTTTTGCCATCATCAATATGGTGGGGGGGACCATACCGGGGCGCTATATGCCACAGCAGATACCGTTTACGGGCATCAACCGTGCGGAACTGTCACAAGCCGCATTGCTGGTTGCAGGGCTGAACCTCAGACAGCGTATCTTGAAAAACCAGTATATATCAGTGATGGGCAGTTATGGGCGAAACTCCGGGAAGTTTCATCAGATTCTTGACTCTTCCGAATCGGTTGATATGGCAGGGGTAGGCATCGGCTATATGTACAAGAGTTTTCTGGGACCAGTGGAGATACAATTGAATTGGTCCAACCAGACGAAGAAAGTAGGGTGGTATGCCGGGTTCGGATTCGTATTCTAACAGGGATGTATCAAAATACACAATCACCATAGGATTATACAGATTTTATTTTTCAGTTAAAAGAACAGAAGAACAAGAGAGAGAAATATGTTCTTTTGTTCTTCTGTCTAAAACTTACCCCAATCTGTATGATTCTGTGGTGAGTTATGATACCTTCGTTATTTATTCAGCTTCCATTCGCTTCCGTCCTTACCGTCCTTAATCTCGAAACCGAGCGCGGTGAGTTCATTGCGGATTTTGTCGGATGTAGCCCAATCTTTGTTGGCTTTTGCCTTTGAACGCTCTTCCAATAGCATGTCCACTACCTTGCCGAAGGCAGCTTCACGCTCTTCGTTGGAGGCGTTGTCTTCTTGTAATCCTAAGATGTCGAAGCAGAAGAGGTGGAAGGTTTCCTTCAATTCTTTCAGGTCTTCGGCTGTGATGGAATCGTTTCCAGCCAGGATATTGTTTACCATCTTGGCGCCGTCGAAGAGGTGGGCGATGACAATCGGTGAGTTCAAGTCATCATTCATGGCTTCGTAACACTTGGCACGCAGGATTTCACGTCTATGGTGGAGGTTGCAGCAGGGGTAATCTTGTCCAGTCCATGTACAGCATCCATCAGTCTTGCCAATCCCTTTTCGGCGGCTTGCAGAGCTTCGTTGCTGAAGTCTACCGTACTGCGGTAGTGGGCTTGCAGGGTGAAGAAGCGGATGGTCATTGGGCTGTAGGCTTGCTCCAGCATGGGGTGTGTGCCTTTGAAGAGCTCTTCCAATGTGATGAAGTTACCGTAAGACTTACCCATTTTCTGTCCGTTCACGGTCAGCATGTTGTTGTGCATCCAATAATGTACCATATCTTCCCCTTGGGAAGCTACGGATTGTGCAATCTCGCATTCGTGATGCGGGAAGATAAGGTCCATGCCGCCACCATGAATGTCGAAGTGCTCGCCCAAGTATTTCTTTCCCATGGCTGTACATTCGGCGTGCCAGCCGGGGAAGCCGTCGCTCCACGGGGAAGGCCAACGCATGATGTGTTCCGGTTGCGCACATTTCCAGAGGGCAAAGTCTGCGGGGTTGTGCTTCTCGCTCTGTCCGTCCAGTTCGCGGGTGGTGTTGAGAACATCATCCAGGTTGCGTCCGGAGAGCTTGCCGTAGTGATGGTCCTTATTGTATTTTTCTACATCGAAATAAACGGAACCTTCACTTTCGTAGGCATATCCGTTCTTCAATATCTCCTTTACAAGTTCTATCTGTTCGATGATGTGGCCGCTGGCATGTGGCTCGATACTGGGAGACAGCACATTCAATGCATCCATCGCCTTATGATAGCGGTTGATGTAGTACTGTGCCACTTCCATTGGTTCCAGTTGTTCCAGACGGGCTTTTTTCGCAATCTTGTCTTCACCTTCGTCGGCATCGTGCTCCAGATGGCCCACGTCGGTAATGTTGCGGACATAGCGCACCTTGTAGCCGATGTGCGTCAGGTAGCGGAACAGCAGGTCGAAAGTGATGGCAGGGCGTGCATGTCCCAAGTGCGGGTCACCGTACACGGTCGGTCCGCAGACATACATGCTACATGCGGTGCATGCAGCGGTACGAACAGCTCTTTTTTTCTATTTAAAGTGTTGTAAATGGTCAGTTGATGTTCCATAACAGTTGATTATTAGTTCTTTTAGGAGTACAAAGGTATAATAAATCTGTGAAAATCTATAATGATATTCTGTTTATAAGAGTAAATGCAACGGATTTCACCTTCGTTTATTACTTTTGTATCCATGAAGTCAGATAAACGTGTATTGCTTGGCATGAGTGGCGGCACGGATAGTTCCGTGGCCGCCATGAGGTTGCAGGAAGCCGGTTATGAGGTGACTGGCGTGACTTTCCGTTTCTATGAGGCAGGAGATGAGACCGGGTATTTGGAAGATGCACGGGCTCTGGCCCTGAAGCTGGGGATGAAACACATTACCTATGATGCACGCGAGCTTTTCCGTTCGCGTATTATCTGCTATTTTGTGGAAGAGTATCTAAGGGGGCGTACTCCCGTTCCTTGCACGGTCTGCAATAATGAGCTGAAGTGGGCGCTGTTGGCTAAAATAGCCGATGAAAAGGGGATTTATTGGATTTCTACCGGACATTATGTGCGTAAAGTCTTGTCCGGAGGAAAGTATTATATAGCTCCTGCTGCAGATAAGGACAAAGACCAGACTTTCTTTCTGTGGGGATTGAAGCAGGACATCCTGCAGCGTATGTTGCTTCCGATGGGAGATATTACGAAAAATGAGGCGCGCTCGTATGCGGCGGAGCGTGGTTTCGGGCAGGTGGCTGCGAAGAAAGACAGTATAGGTGTGTGCTTTTGCCCTTTGGATTACCGTTCCTTTTTAAAGCGTGAGGTTCCTGAACACTATTACCCGGTAAAGGTAGATTCGTCGATGAAAAGGGGAATTTCTTAGGATGGCATGAGGGCTATCCGTTTTATACCGTAGGGCAACGTAGGGGCTTGGGTATCCATCTGAACAAGGCTGTTTTTGTGAAAGAGACAAGAGTGGAAAGCAATGAAGTCGTTTTAGCTCCGCTCTCTTCCCTCTACAGGCAGGAAATGTGGCTGGGAGACTGGAACCTGGTGGAGAATAGTCGTGTGCTGGGTGCAAACGAGGTTATTGTGAAGATACGCTACCGTAAGCAGGCAAACCGGTGCAGGGTGACTCTTACGGTGGAAGGTCTGTTACGTGTCCGTCTGATAGAGCCGCTGGAATCCATTGCACCCGGCAGGCAGCGGCTTTCTATGATAAGGACGGATACTTGTTGGGCGGTGGAATTATTCTCTGAACCTTACATTCGTTTTATAGCTTCTCGAACAAAAGATAGTAAATGTTGTTAATTTTATGAGACGTCTTTTTATGAGAAACTTTTAAAACGAACTGTAATATGAAAAGGATATATATTGTAATGTTGTTTGCTGCTTTAGCAACCATAACTTATGCTCAGACGGATGATAAAGGTTATCAGGAGGGAGCTTGGGTATTGAAAGGAGTGACTGGTCTTAATATGTCACAGACTGCCATGGCCAACTGGTCGGCAGGAGGTGAAAATTCCATTGCTGGAAATGCCTACTTGAATGCATCACTGACACACAAGAAAGGAAACTGGCTCTGGGTCACCAACATGGTGCTGGACTATGGCTTGTCCAAAACCAAATCTCAGGGGATGAGGAAAAGTAGTGATAAAATAGGGCTTTCCACTCAGTTGGGATATTCTACCGACAACGTCTGGTTCTATACGCTGATGGGTGATTTGAATACCCAGTTTGCCAAAGGATATGACTATCCCGACAAAGAGCACCAGATTTCCAATTTCTTTGCTCCTGCCTATTCGAATATCGCTCTGGGTATGGAATGGAGGCCTAAAAGTAACTATTCTCTGCTGCTTTCACCCGTTTCCACCAAGATGACTTTCGTGACTGATGATTATCTCTCCGATTTGGGTGCCTTTGGTGTAGACCCGGGTGACCACTTCAAGATAGAGGGTGGCGCTTTTGTGAAAGCCCGTGCTGAATTGCCCGTGATGGAGAATGTGAATCTGATTACTACGGCTGATTTCTTTACTCCTTACAGCAAAGATTTTGGAAACATAGATGTGAATTGGGATGTACTTATCAGCATGAAAATCAATAAAGTATTGTCGGCTACCATCAATACAACTCTGAAGTATGACAATGATGTGAAAACGTTTGATGACAATGGAGTGAAGAAGGGCGCAAGGTGCAGTTTAAGGAAGTGCTGGGAATTGGGCTGGCATATAATTTCTAATCCTTGAGGCTGATTGTTGAGATGAAAAAGTAAAGTCAAAACGTACTGACTGATTTGTAAAACGCGGATTACGCAGATTACATGGATTTATTAATTTATCCGCGTAATTTGCGTAATCCGCGCTTGATTTTTATGATATAGTAATTTACCGGTTCAGTTCCAGCATTTCCTCTATATACTCCCTCGTGTTGCTGAGCCGGGGCACCTTATGCTGTCCGCCGAGTTTCCCCTTGCTATCCAGCCAGTCGTGGAAGAGGTTGGGACGGGCGACGATGATTTCCAGCGGTTGCAGCGCCAGGTTATTCTGCCTTTTAGCTTCATAGTCGGAGTTCACCTCTTTCAGGGTGTCGTCCAATACTTTGGCGAACTTCTCCAGGCTGTCCGGCATTTGTGCAAACTCTATCAGCCACTGGTGGCGGCATTTGGCATGCTTGTCCATAAACACGGGAGCAGCAGAGTAATCTACTACTTGTGCACCGGTCTCGGCACATGCCTGGCAAGTCCTCTTTCCGCGTTATCCACAATCAGTTCTTCGCCGAACGCGTTGATAAAGTGCTTGGTACGTCCGGTGATGACGAACTTATAGGGGTTCTTCGATGTGAACTTCACCGTATCTCCAATCATATATCGCCACAAACCGGCAGAAGTGGAGATTACCATGGCGTAGTTTTTGTTCAGCTCCACCTCCTCGAGGCAGAAGGTACGCGGATTCTCCTTGCCTACATCTTCAAGCGGGATGAACTCGTAGAAGATACCGTAGTCAATCATCAGCAACATGGCAGGGTCGGCAGGGTCGTTCTGCGTGCCGAAGTAGCCTTCGGAGGCGTTATAAGTCTCTACATAATGCATCTTGCTGCTGCGGATCACGTCTTTGTATTGCTCTCGGTAGGGAGTGAAGGCAACGCGCCGTGGAAGAATACCTCCAGGTTGGGCCATATCTCCTCAAGGCTCTGCTTTCCCGTCTTTTCCAATATATGTTTGATGAGTACAAGCATCCAGGACGGTACGCCGGAAAGGTTGCTGACATTTGCATGGATGGTTTCGCGGGCGATGGCCTCCATTTTGGGCTCGAAGTGCTCCATCAGGGCTGTCTGCTTGCTGGGTACGCGGACAAAGTTTACCAGTGGGTTGATATTTTCTATGAGGATGGCGGAGAGGTCGCCTACAAGACTGTGGTTGGTGTTCAGGTTGGGAGCGTGGCTGCCTCCAAGGATAAGCCTTTACCGGAAAAGAAACGACTTCGGGATTCTGTCCCAGATAGATGGCAACGGCATCCCGGCCTCCCTTGTAATGCGTGTCGTGCAAGGACTCCCGGCTGACGGGCAGGAACTTACTCTTGTCGTTGGTGGTACCCGATGATTTGGCAAACCAACGTATTTCCGAAGGCCAAAGCAGATTTTGCTCACCGGCACGCAGGCGGGTTACATAAGGTTTTACTTCTTCGTAAGTTTGTATGGGAAGGCGCTTCTTGAAATCTTCATAAGTACGGATAGAGGCATAGTCATGCTTCTTTCCCCATTCCGTGTTTGCCGCTGTCCGGACGAGGCGCTGCAGTACAAGCTGTTGCAATTCACCGGCATGGCTGGTGTATTGTTCGATTTCTTTCAGACGGGGAGCAAAATATACCTTATTCAGAAACTTTGTAATATTCATCGTTCTTTGTGAAATCTTATTTTAAACCGCAAAAATAATCTTATTTATCGGCATCTCTATCTTTTTTCTCTTTTTTTCTATCTTTACGGACCTATAGAACAATAATTCAAACAAAAATATCATGAGAATAGGTATTTTGACTTCAGGAGGCGACTGTCCCGGCATCAACGCTACCATTCGCGGTGTATGTAAAACAGCTATCAACCATTATGGAATGGAAGTAATTGGCATTCACAGCGGTTTTCAGGGGCTGCTGACCAAGGATGTGGAGTCGTTTACCGAAAAATCCTTATCCGGTTTGCTGAACTTGGGAGGTACGATGCTCGGTACTTCGCGCGAGAAGCCCTTTAAGAAGAACGGCGTGATGTCCGGCGTGGACAAACCGGCACTGATAGCGCGGAATATCGAAGAGATGGGGCTTGATTGTGTAGTCTGTATCGGCGGGAACGGTACGCAGAAGACAGCCGCCAAACTCTCTGCTATGGGGCTGAACATTGTGTCTGTACCTAAAACCATAGACAACGATATTTGGGGAACTGATTTCTCCTTCGGATTCGATTCTGCGTCAGCATTGCTACGGATGCCATCGACGGTTGCACAGCACGGCCAGCTCGCACAAACGGGTGATGGTGATTGAGGTGATGGGCACAAGGCAGGTTGGATAGCCTTATACTCCGGTATGGCAGGCGGTGGTGACGTGATTCTGATTCCGGAGATTCCCTATAATATCCACCGTATCGGAGAAACGATTCTGAATCGGCTGAAGAAAGGAAAGCCTTACTCCATCGTGGTGGTAGCCGAAGGTATACAGACGGACGGGCGGAAGCGTGCCGCCGAGTATATCGCTCAGGAGATAGAGTATGAGACGGGTATCGAGACCCGTGAGACTGTGTTGGGTTATATTCAGCGGGGCGGCTCACCCACACCTTTTGACCGTAACCTTTCCACACGTATGGGCGGACATGCCACGGAACTGATTGCCAACGGGCAGTTCGGGCGGATGATTACCTTGAAGGGGAATGAAATAGCTTCTGCACCGCTGGAGGAGATTGCGGGCAAGTTGAAGCTGGTGACGGAAGACAATGACTTAGTTGTCCAGGGACGTCGGATGGGAATCTGTTTCGGCTAATTTTTCTTGTGGGGATTCTTCAACAGCTTCTGCCATGGGATTTTCTTCTGTGGAGGTTTCTGTTGCATGGTTTCGCTCCTTGGCTGCCTGGACTTCCTCCTTGAAAGCGGCATCCTTAATTTTTTTCAATGCCATCTGTGCCGCATTTTGTTGCGACTCCTTCTTGGAATAACCGGTGCCGGTACCTGCCGATATCCCTTCGATGCGGACTTCGGTGTGGAACATCGGATTGTATTCTTCGTCGAGAAACTGCTCGATAAGCTCGAATGACACCTCCATTTTGTTCTTCTGGCTCCATTCGATGAGTTTTGACTTGAAGTTGACCTCTTTGCGAGACATCTTGTCGAGTCGATATAGTTTTTGAAAATCTTCTCTTCCATGAACTGCTTGCAGCGGTCGTAGCCCTGGTCCAGATAAATGGCGCCGATGAAGGCTTCGAATGCATTGCCGTACATGTAGCTGTTGTGGGATGAGGAGCGGGTGGAGTATTTCACCAGTTTGTCCAGTCCGATTTCCACGGCCAGTTTGTTGAGTGTTTCCCGCTGTACAATTTTGGAACGGGTATTGGTAAGGAACCTTCGCGGCGTCCTTCGAAATGGCGGTAGACAATATCTCCTACAATGGCGTCGAGGATAGCATCGCCCAAGAATTCCAGCCGTTCGTTGTTGATGGGACGTCCTTTTTCGGAGCGCATGGAGATGGATTTATGCAGCAAAGCCTGCTGATAGACCTTGATGTCACGTGGAAAGAAGCCGAGAATTCTGTAAAAACAAAAATAAGACTCTCTATCCTTGCGGAACAAGAGCCTTATTTTATCTATTTGGTTACGTAACACGACCTTATTATTCTGCGTATTTCTTGAAAATGACACACGCATTATGACCACCGAATCCAAAAGTATTGGACAAAGCTACGTTCACTTCGCGCTTTTGTGCTTTGTTGAACGTGAAGTTCAGGTCATAGTCGATGTTTTCGTCGTTATCACCCTCTTCGTGGTTGATGGTCGGAGGAACAATGCCATTCTTGATGGCGAGGATGCTTGCAATGGATTCTACCGCACCGGCAGCGCCCAGCAAGTGGCCGGTCATGGATTTTGTCGAACTGATGTTCAACTCATACGCATGCTGTCCGAATACCTCTTTGATTGCTTTTGCTTCCGAAATATCACCTACGGGAGTAGATGTACCGTGAACATTGATATAATCTACTTCTTCGGGTTTCATTTCTGCATCTTCCAACGCATTCAGCATCACTAACTTGGCTCCCAAACCTTCGGGGTGAGAGGCTGTCAGGTGATGAGCGTCGGCAGACATTCCTACGCCGGCAACTTCCGCATAGATTTTGGCACCGCGTGCTTGGCGTGTTCCAGTTCCTCGAGAACGAGACAACCGCCACCTTCACCCATGATGAATCCGTCACGGCTTGCGCTGAACGGACGGGATGCAGTTTCGGGAGAATCATTGCGGGTTGACAATGCATGCATGGCATTGAAACCACCTACACCGCAAGCGGCGATGGCAGCTTCCGAACCACCGGACACGATAACATTTGCCTTACCCAAACGGATGAGGTTAAACGCATCGGCAATGGCATTTGTGGAAGTGGCACATGCAGAACAAGTTGCGTAGTTGGGACCATGGAAACCATACATGATGGAAATTTGTCCGGCAGCAATGTCCGAAATCATCTTGGGGATGAAGAACGGATTGAATTTGGGGCCGTTTTCCTTACCGGTCAGGGCATAGTTGCCCGCCTCTTCTTCGAATGTACGGATGCCACCGATACCGGCGCCGAAGATGACACCGATTCTGTTTAAATCCTCATTTTCGACGTCAAGCCAGAGTCACCTACCGCTTCTTTGGCTACTGCAATGGCATATTGTGTGTACAAGTCCATCTTGCGGGCCTCTTTGCGGTCTATATATTTGGTAGCATCGAAGCCTTTTACTTCGCATGCAAACTGAGTCTTGAAAAGCGATGCATCGAAATGAGTAATAGGTCCTGCTCCACTAACCCCATTCACAAGATTTTCCCAGAATTCGGGAACACTGTTGCCAATGGGAGTAATGGCGCCGAGACCTGTTACTACAACTCTTTTTAATTCCATGTTATAAACGAATGGATAAGATTACTTAGCGTGTTCTTCGATGTAAGATACAGCATCACCTACAGTACCAATCTTTTCAGCCTGGTCATCGGGAATAGAGATACCGAATTCCTTTTCGAATTCCATGATAAGTTCTACAGTGTCAAGAGAATCAGCTCCCAGGTCGTTAGTGAAGCTAGCTTCGTTAGTAACTTCTGATTCTTCTACGCCTAATTTATCGACGATAATCGCTTTCACTCTTGATGCAATTTCAGACATAACTTTAAGTTTTTAATTAATAATTAGTTTTATTTCTTTAAATTTGCGGTGCAAAGGAATGAATATTTATCATTCCTCGCAAATATTTGATGAATTAAATGCACCTTTTTGCACATTTTTCACGGTTTTGTGCAGTAATTGGAGGGATTATGGGAAAAAATATCGCAGTTTTAGCGTCGGGAAGTGGTACGAATGCCGAGAATATCATCCGTTATTTCCGGGAAAAAGGTTCGGCACGTGTGGCTCTGGTTTTGACTAACCGGCAGAATGCGTTTGTTTTAGAGCGTGCCAAGGGGCTGGGAGTGCCTTGTGTCTGGTTTGCCAAGAGCGATTGGGAAAGTGGAGAGCTTGTTTTGTCGACGCTTCGAGAGCATGATATTGATTTTGTGGTATTGGCAGGATTCCTGGCACGTGTGCCGGACAATTTTCTGCATGCTTATCCCAATAAAATGATAAATATACATCCTTCGTTGCTGCCCAAGTTCGGTGGAAAGGGAATGTACGGCGACCGTGTGCACGAGGCAGTGATTGCTTCCGGCGAAAAGGAAAGCGGTATTACCATCCATTATACGAATGAGCATTATGACGAAGGCGGCATTATCTGCCAGCAGAAATGCCCCGTATTGCCGGGCGATACGCCGGAGGAGCTGGCGCAACGCATCCACCGGCTGGAGTATGAATACTATCCGAAGGTGATAGAGGAGTTGGTGGAAGGCCTCTCTCCCAGTTATTTATAGAATCGGTTAAGGGAGAGGATGGCCTCGTTCAGCTTACGGTTGTCTATCTTGTAGTTTTCCAGGGGATTCAATGCACTGTCGCTGATCTCTATATATCCGGAAGGGTGTTTTTCCAGAATAGTATGATTTTCTACGATAAAGGCATAATTGAGATTGTCGCCCACGATATGCCAGTTCCGTGGACAAGTATCGGTTATTAAATGCCCCATACTGTAATCGGAAGGCGGATTGGTTACACCCAGCACTTTATTCATTAGGGTTGGTGCAAAATCATAGTGCGTGGTACGGTGATGGTAGGTATGTGGCTGTTCTCCCGGTTCATATAATAGGAAGGGGATATGTGTTTGTACCGGTGAATAATTACTGCCGTGGCCCCAATAATTTTTATGATTCTCATTGAATTCTTGTCCATGGTCTCCGGTAATGATGACCAGGGTATTGTCTAGCAGTTTCTTTTCCTCAAGTTTGTGGAGGACGCATCCCACCAGTGAGTCGCTTCCGCCACGCAGTTGTAGTAGAGGTTCAGGAAAGGAGTAGGGTCTATGTCGTTGTTCAGTTTCATATAGTCGGCGAACTCCCAGGACGGTTGGAAACGATAAAGCTTGTCCTTCGGCACTTCATATCCGTGTGCCAAATCATAGAAGAGAAAGGAAAAGAAAGGTTTTGTACCGCTGCCCAGCGTATCGAGTGCTTGCAGATAATCTGCTGTAATACGGCAGTCGCGGTCATAAACGGTTTTTCCTTCGGTATGGGTACGCAAGTCGGGTACCTTTGAGAAAAGTATTTTGGCAAATGGCGGGTTGACGATTGTAGCACTGGGATAAATACCTATCTGATAATTCTGCTTCAATAGTTCTTCTATGAGCAGGGGCTGTATGCCCGATACCTCAAAATCAGTCCAGTAGATGGATGAGAGACTGAAGAAAAGCCCGAAGATACTTCACGTGTGCCATTGCTGCTGCTTAGATGGGAGGTGAATCTGCTGCAACTGTCGGCAAAGTGGCTGATATGAGGTGTAATGTCCTGGTTAAAGGCGCGGTAGTTCCATGAGTCTATGGCTATCAGCACTACATTCTTGGGGTTGGAATGGACTTCGTATTTCAAAGAATCTATCGGATAGTTGAGGTCAGCAGACTGCTTTTTGTTGTTGAAGTTCATTTTAATGACATCCTTGGATGAGACCACTCCTAACTTCATCATCAGGCGGGTTGCCGTAAGCGGGAAGTAATAGGGCAGGCAGGGGGCGCTGCGAATCACTGAAGTCTTTTGCGCTACGGCGGCATAGGCATGATAAAAGTTAGAGAATAGTGCAAACAAAATCAGAGTGGCAAGTATAGGACGGAAGCCACAGCGGTGAAAGCGGGTATAACAATGGCCTGCAAGTATTCTTAGCAAAGTATTGGCGGCAAATATACCCACTAATACTCCTGCAATCTTCAGATAAAGCCAGAAGCTGAATGTGAAAATCTCACTGTTGCCCTCTCCAACCAGGAGATTCAGTACAAAACCATTGATATGGAACTTGTAAAGACTGTACACACTGCCGTCTATGTAAGCAAGTATATTGAGTAATGATACAAGAATAATGTGTGTGATGGCGGCGGCTTGATGGCGCCGGACGGTAATGGCTACGATTAAGGATATGATGTAAGGAATAAGTGCCCACAAGGCGGCATGTGAGCAAGCGGCCGTTATATAAAACATCCAGCCTCCCACGTCCATCATGCGAGCCGGGGACTGTGAATCAGATAAAACAGAAATTGTATGGCAATCGTCAGAGTTGAAATTGCATAAAAAATAAATCCTTCACTGAGTGATTTCTCTAACTGTATTTTTTGCATTGATATTGTAATGTTTTGCCTATAGTTTCCTCTGATTCGGCATTGATAGTAAAGGCGTGAGGAGCTTATATAGTGACGTCTTTTGTATTATCGGGCTGTATCTCTAAATGTATGTGCTACTTTGGGATATAAGTGTAAGCATCTTTTTCTCTTCGTAGCGGGTAGTCTCCCCGCAATTTTTCAAATTGTTCGGGATGTGTTTTCAGTGTTTCGCTGTCCCTTCTCGGGTCATACATTTGCAGATATGCTTCTGCCAGGCTGTCGGCGGTAATAATCGGGTTCCGGGGTTGGGGGGGAGCGATGCGGTAGTCGGCTTTGATGTGAAAGAAACGGCAAAGGGCATCCAGGGACATACGGGTGGCATTGGCTTTTCCGTCGGCTGAATAACCGGCTATATGGGGAGTTCCAAGGAACACTCTATTTAATAAGGTAAGATTGATATCAGGCTCGTTCTCCCATACATCAATGATGGCATCGGAAATCAGTCCGTCTTCTAAGGCATTCAGGAGCGCATTGGTTTCAATCACCTCTCCACGTGAGGTATTGATAATGACGGGACAGCGTTTTAATGACCGGAAGAAAGTATGGTCTGCCAAATGGAATGTTTTGTATGGCCCTTCCTTATATAAAGGTACGTGGAAGGTGAGGATATCACATTCTGCTGCGAGTGCTTGCAAGGAACTGAAATCTCTCTCTCCTTCCTTGTCTTGCCGGGGCAGGTCATTCTTCAGGACACGCATGCCTAGTTCTTGCCCTACTTGGGCTATTTTGCTACCCACATTGCCTACGCCGATGATGCCTAATGTCAATTCGGACAGTTGTACTCCTTTGAGTTGTTGCAATAATAGTAAGGCTGATTGCACGTATTGGGCTACGGATGCTGAATTGCATCCGGGGGCATTGGTCCAAGCGATGCCTGCTTCACGGCAATATTCCGTATCTATATGGTCGAAGCCTATGGTGGCGGTAGCAATGAAGCGGACTTTACTGCCTTCCAGCAATTCCTTGTTGCAGCGGGTGCGGGTACGTATAATCAGTGCATCGGCATCTTTTACCAACTCCGGAGTGAAGTCTCTGCCGGGAGTATAAATCACGCTGTCGGCTATTTTTTCGATGGCTTCTTTAATGAAAGGTATTTTGTTGTCAACAATGACTCTCATAATGCTGCTGTTCTTTTCGACGATTTTCCATCGTGCGAAGATACGACTAATCCGTCAAAGTGGCTAAGTAATGCCCGGAAAATAATTTGACTCTTTCCGTTTTTAAGTTTGCATTTCTGCCCTCACCGCTCTCACTCTTTTCTTCAACTTCCCTATTCAACGGCATTGCAGGGGTGGGTGAGAGCAATCGAAAAGGGTGAGGGTAAATTTTGCTCTCACCCGTGTTTTCTTCCGTTCCGCATCCTTCTTTCTTCTGTTGCATCCTTTTCATTCTTTCGTTTTACTTTTGGATTCTTCAGCAGCCCACGTTAGTGAGCCGTGATGTTCACTTGAGTGAACTAAACAGCTCACTAGTGTGGTTGAATTGGTTCATAACAGTGGGCCGATGATGAATAAAGTAGTTTTCGGGAAGGAGATAAGGTGTTTGAAGGATAAAACAATGGGCCAGTACGGATTGAACAATGGGGATGTGCCCGATTCCGTACTTGGTTTTTGTAACAGACAGCAAGTGATTGCTCATCTCTATCTTATGTTTTATAGGTGAATTTGTGTTTTTGTCAAAAAAAGGAAAGCGAAATAGACTGCTATATGAGGATTATCTTGTACATTTGCAGCTGAAACTTTTTAGAGATGAGAATAGGATACGACGGAAAACGGGCTGTGCAGAATTTTACGGGATTGGGCAATTACAGCCGGTATGTGGTGCAGTCATTGTCAGCCTTTGCTCCGGAAAACGAGTATTGGTTGTATGCTCCGGTACACCGTGAAAATCAGCAACTCTCGTCGATGGTGGCCGAAAGCCGGGGAACGGTATCGGTACATTATCCATCTTATTGGCTCTGGAGAGGAATGACTTCGTTGTGGCGCGTGGGAGGTATACGCAGGACTTTGAAACGGGACAACATACGGCTGTTCCACGGATTGAGTAACGAACTTCCCTGACCATCCATCGGGTACGGGAAGTAAAGAGTGTGGTGACTGTTCACGACCTTATTTTCCTGAGACTTTCACATTGTTTTTCGTTGGTCGACCGCTTGATTTATAACTACAAATGCCGCTATGCATGCAAGCATGCAGACCACATCATTGCTGTGAGTGAGTGTACCAAGCGTGACATCATACATTATTATGGAATTCCTGCGGATAAAATTTCCGTTATTTACCAAGGGTGTAGTTCTCTGTATGCCTGTCGTGTCGGTAAGGATAAGCGCAAGGAGGTGATGCGGAGTTATCGGTTGCCCGAACGCTATATCTTGTCGGTGGGCACCATTGAGGAGCGTAAAAATGCGCTGGCCATTGTGAAGGCTTTGGAGTATCTGCCGATGAACTGCATTTTGTTCTGGTAGGGAGACCCACAGCCTATATCCATCAGCTGAAAGAGTTTATGACAAAAGCCGGATTGCAAGACAGAGTACATTTTCTGCATGGTATCCCTTCGGACGATTTACCTGCCATTTATCAGTCGGCCGAGACTTTTGTATACCCATCCGTTTACGAAGGTTTTGGCATCCCTATTCTTGAGGCTTTGCATTCCGGCATTCCGGTGGTAGCAGCAACCGGCTCTTGTCTTGAAGAAGCGGGGGGGGAGCATTCATTGTATGTGCGTCCCTATGATGTGGAGGGATTGGCGGCAGCGATTGCCCGTACACAAGAGCCTTCTTTGCGTGCCACCATGATTGAGGAGGGGCTGAAGTGGGCACAGCGTTTCACGGAGGAGCAGATGGCGCGTGAGACGATGGAGTGTTATCGGAAAGTATTAACAAAAGAAACCTAAGATATGAATTATTTGGACCGCAATGAGTTTAACTACGCACCTTCGCAAGAGGTGGTGGAGGCTCTAAAGAATTTTGATATAAACAAACTCTGTTTCTATACCCGTATCTACGACGAAGGCAAGAAGAGTATTCTGTCTGTTTATCTATCTGAATCTTACGGAATTGATGAACCGCAGGTACTGTTGGGTTATGGTGGAGAAGATATATTGAAACAAGCAGTCCACTATTTCCTGACCCAAGAGGATGGGAACAAGACGATGCTCATTCCTAAATTCTCGTGGTGGTACTATAAATCCATTGCTGATGAAGTGGACGGGCATACGTTGCAGTATCCATTGTATGAGGATGGCAATACCTTTAAATATGATTTCGCTGCCATGAAAGAGATGGTACAGCGTGAGAATCCCAAGGTCTTATTAATCGCTTCGCCCAATAATCCCACCGGTAACGGTCTGACCCCCGCAGAATTGGACGCTTTGTTGGCTGAGTTGCCCGTAACAACCATCGTTTTGGTGGACGAAGCCTATGCCTCTTTCGTATCTACTGATACGGACTATATTAAAATGCTGGTTGATAAATATCCCAACCTGATTATTTCACGCACGCTTTCCAAGTTCTACGGATTGCCCGGATTGCGCATGGGGTTTGGTTTATGAGTAAGGAGTTGGCCAGCTTTGGCAAATACAGCAACAAATATCTGGGTTATAACCGTATCTCTGAGGATATTGCTATTGCCGCACTGAAATCGGATGCGCATTACCGGAATATAGCACGGCTGATGAATGAGAGTCGCGCCTGCTTTGAAGCGGAGATAGGGACGTTGCCTGGTTTCAAGGTATATGAGTCGGTGGCGAACTTTGTCCTTATAAAATATCCGATTGTCTTGAAAGAACGCTTACAGAAAGCTTTTGCCGACGAGGATTATAAGGTGAAGTTCATGAATGAACCAGACATCAATACCATTTGCGTATTACCTTGGGGCGTCCTGAACAGAACCGTATTGTCATTGACACCATTAAAAAAATTGCATTACAATGAAAGCGGTTATATTGGCTGCAGGGATAGCTTCGCGTTTGCGTCCGTTGACTGATACCACTCCAAAATGTCTGTTGAAAGTTGGAGAGCGTTGTTTGCTGCAAAGAGCCTTTGATGCATTGCTGCAGAATGGCTTTCGGGAGTTTGTCATTGTCACCGGTTATAGACAGCAGCAGATTGTGAACTTTCTGGAAGCTCATTATCCGGCATTGGAGGTTACGTTTATCTATAATGAGAAATATGCTTCTACCAATAATATCTACTCTTTATGGCTTACACGGCCTTATGTAGATAAAGAGGACATTCTGTTGCTGGACAGCGATATCCTTTTTGACCCGCAGATTGTAGCCAAGTTGCTTGGATATGGTCAAGCGGATGCGTTGGCTCTGAACCATCATACATTGGGGGAAGAGGAAATCAAGGTAATAGCGGACAATGATGGCAAGGTGTTGGAAATCAGTAAGACGTGCTCCATATCCCGAGCTATTGGCGAGTCTATTGGCATCGAGAAGATGTCTGCCGCTTATACAGAAGCGCTTTTCCGGGAATTGGAGGTTATGATTACCAAAGAAGGTTTGGATAATATCTTCTATGAACGTGCTTTTGAGCGTCTCATACCGCAAGGACACTCTTTCTATGCGCTTGACACTACCGAATATTTTTCTGTGGAGCTTGATACGGTGAATGACTTTGAACAAGCACAGCGGTTGATTCCTTCACAACTTTATTAATTAATGGGCTGATTTTTATGGCAGATTATGATATACGTCCTTTGCAGCTTCGTATTTTGAAGATATTGCTTGCTGTGGATAAAGTTTGTAAAGAACATGGTTTGCGCTATTATATAATGGCCGGTACTATGCTTGGTGCAGTCCGTCATAAGGGATTTATCCCTTGGGACGATGATTTGGATATCGGTATGCCGAGGGCTGATTATGATTTGTTGATGTCTCATTCCAAGGAATGGCTTCCCAAGCCTTATGAGGCTGTCTGCGCAGAAAATGATCCGAATTATCCATTACCTTTTGCCAAGATACAAGATGCGGATACGACTCTTATCGAGCGTATGCATTTGAAATACTTGGGAGGTATCTACTTGGACGTATTTCCATTGGACGGTGTACCGCAAAGCAACCTGAAACAGAGGATTCATTTTGCCCGGTATGAATTTTACAAGCGGGTGCTCTATTTTATCTACCGCGACCCTTATAAACATGGAAAAGGTCCCGGCTCATGGTTGCCGCTGCTGTGCCGGAGACTTTTTACTACTGCCGGCGTACAGAGGAGTATCAGAAATGTGATGACCACCTATGACTTTGACAAGTCTTCTTTAGTCTGTGATTATGACGACGGTATGCGCGGTATTATGCCCAAGGCAGAGCTGGGAGCTCCGACTCCCGTTTCGTTTGAGGGCGAAACAGTGTGGGGAGTACAAGATTATGACGCCTATCTGACCCGAAAATATGGAGACTACATGGTTATACCGAAACAAAGCGGGCAGAGACAGCATAATTTCCACTATTTGGATTTGGATAAGCCCTATTCTTCACAAGAAAGTTCCAATTCTATTTTATAATTTTGCTCTTTTAGGGAAATGTTAGACAAATGTTTTTTTCCAAAATTTCCATAAGGGACCGAAATCTTTGGTTAATAAATAAAATATGGCTTTTAGGCGGCCGCGTATTAGGCTTATTTTGAATCTATTTCCTGTTTTGAAAGTTCCTATCTTTTGGGATTTGAAATCTTTTCCTTTGTAAGTGAAAACTTTGCGGAATGTGGATGAAGTCATGCCCCATTTTAATAGAAATTGCATTTGACCACAATTCTTGCGTATGCGGGTAGTTGATTTTGTTTCAAAATGATAGATGCGACTGGCTTGTAGCCTTTCATGAATCTGACTCCACACATATATAATTTTGCGGTGAAATCTGGGTCGCTGTACATTCCGGGTGAGTATTCTATACTATAACCGCCTACTAAATCCCAAATGTCCCGGTGTACGATATTGGGAGGAATGGTAGCTCCCATCCAGTCGTTTATTTTGTAGTTCATGTATTCTTTCAGTAATTTATCTTCTTGAAAAGTTTCGATACTGTCTCCATAATTGGCTAAGATGGTTGATGCGCTTTGTGTATGTGGTTGTATTGATGTAGCTGAAAGAAAGAAATAATTGTCAGACAGTTTTTCTATTTCGTCATAGAGAACCTTGTCCCAAAAAGGGAGTACATACATATCATCATTCAAAAATAGAATATAATCAGTTTTGACTTTAGTGCGCATCATATTCATAGCAAAACATACTCCGATATTCTGCTCAGAATGTGTGTAATCAATACCTGCTTTTTTTATCCACTCTAAGGTTCCGTCACTTCCATCGTTTACGTGTACAATGATTTGGTGATTGTAGTAAGAGTTTCTTTGGATACTTTGTATGCATAGTTTTAGGAAAGCAAGGTTATTCCATGTAGGTATAACGATTGAAAATAATCTGTTTTGAGATTTTATAGCTGTCATCTTTTGCTAATTGAGAAAATAAGTACAAAGATATTTATATAAATGGAGTTTTTGATTATAATTACTTGAAAACATTTATATTTTATAATATGCAAAAACAATATTGGTGTGAAATATACTGTTTTATGAGTGATATATAATACCTCTAGATTTCTTGTAGACAATAGTTTGGACTTGGATTGAATTTTTATGTTTGTGTTTTGTGTAGGCTGATGTTCTATATTGTATGATTAGCCTATATCGCTATTTGCGAAACTTGAATTAAGTTATTACTTTTGTGCCGAATCAGCAATTCTAATAAATTTGTTATGACCAAATTCTTAATTATCCGTTTCAGTTCGATAGGGGATATTATCCAGTGTATGGGAATTATCGGTGGAATACGTGAACGGTTTGCAGATGTGGAAATTCATTGGATTACCCGGAAAGATATGGTGGGGACCTTGTCGATGGATGGCAGGATTGATAAAATCTGGGCGTTTGACAAGGAGACCGGACTTGCCGGGTTGTTGAAAATGGCGGCTGATTTGAGAAAAGAGCATTTCGACTACATTTATGACGCTCATAGTAATATCCGTTCCAACATATTGAAGCTGATAGTATCTCCATTGCCTTTTGTGAAACCTTACGTTGCTTTGCGGAGCAAAGAGAGAGGCAAACGCTTTTTGTTGTTTAAACTGGGAATCAATCATTTCGACAAGCCTTTCAGGGGGATGGTGTCTTTTCAGAAACCATTGAAGAAATGGGGAATTACGCATTTTCCGGACAACTATCACGACTGGCATTTCCCGGATGAAATACGTAGCAAGTATGAGAACTTTGTAACCAAAGATATGATTACGCTGGTGCCGTCTGCCAACTGGGAAATGAAACGCTGGCCCGTTTCCTATTGGAAAGAATTGGTTGCCCTTCTTCCTGAGTATAAATTTGTTATTCTGGCTGGTCCGAAGGATACTTTCTGTGAGGAAATCAGAAGTGCTGCACCGGAACGGGTAGTTAACCTTGCGGGACAAACCTCATTGATGGAATCTTCTTACATAGTGTTGCGTTCCAATCTGGTAATCAGCGCTGATACGGGTTTTATGCATGCCGCTGATTTGTTCCGTGTTCCTGCTTTTGCCTTGATGGGACCTACGGCCTTCGGTTTCCCTACGGGACCTACGGTGGAAATACTCGAAACAGCCCTGCCTTGCCGTCCGTGCACCAAAGACGGACGGGGTAAATGCAGGCTAGCTGTTTATCAGAAGTGTATGGTGGATATTACCCCCCAACAAGTCGCTGAAAAGATTATTGCTTCTCTTGGTTGATGGCGCCTATCGTCTTTGTAGTGGAATAACCGTCTACGAAGGGGATAGTTACTGTTTCTTGGGCGTACTCCCTGCCTACAATGTTTTCTATGGCATAGTCGCCACCTTTTACCAACACGTCCGGCGCTACTGTCCTGATGAGGTTCAGCGGGGTGTCTTCCGTAAAAATCACTACGTAGTCCACTGCTTCCAAGGCTGCCAGGACTGTGGAGCGGGCGCTTTCATCATTGATGGGGCGCGATTCCCCTTTCAAACGTTTTACTGAGCTGTCCGAATTCAATCCTACGATAAGTACGTCCCCCAGTCTTTTGGCCTTTTCCAGATAGCACACGTGTCCTTTGTGCAGAATGTCGAAGCAGCCGTTTGTGAATATGATTTTGCGCTCCTGCGCACGCAGTTGTTTTATAGTATCTGCAAGTTGGGGAATAGGAATAAGTTTGCTGGCCGGTTTCCCGATTTGTAGCTCGTCCTGCAACTCTTTGAACAGAATGGGGCTGGTGCCTATTTTCCCGACTACAATGCCGGCCGCTTTATTGGCAAGATAAATGGCATCTGCAATAGGGATACCGGCTGCCAGCGCAGCTGCTAAAGTTGCCACGACAGTATCGCCTGCACCTGAAACGTCATATACTTCCCTCGCTTCGGTAGGAATGTCCTGCGAGGCATCGGGAGCTATGTATGACATGCCTTTTTCGGAACGTGTCACTAATAGAGAAGTAAGGTTATACTCCTTCAGTATCCGGTCTGCTGCGCTATGGATTTCTTTATCCTCATTTCTCACATCCACTCCCGAAACAGCCGAAAGCTCTTTCAGGTTGGGGGTGATGATGGTTGCGGAACGGTATTTCTCCCAATTTGTCCCTTTGGGGTCTATAATGACCTTCTTCCCTTGCCCGGCAGAGGCGGATATAACCTGCTGGCATACTGTATCATTGCATACTCCCTTGCCATAATCCGAAATCACGACAATGTCCACTTCGGGGAGTGCACGCTTCACGGCATCCAGCAGTTTCTGCTCAGTCTCTTCGTTCAGGCATTCATTTTCTGTTTCAAAGTCCAGCCGTACTACTTGCTGGCTGTTGCCTATTACGCGGGTTTTGGTGATGGTTGGGTGTTCTGTATGAAACAGTTCGTTTCTGATACCCAAATCAGCGAACATCTCCTGCATTGTGTTTCCGTTGTGGTCGTTGCCAAGCAGGCTGACGACATACGGCGAGCAACCCAGTCCCAACAGATTTCTTGCAACATTGGCCGCTCCTCCCAATACATTGTAGGTACGGGTGACACGGACCACTGGTACGGGGGCTTCGGGAGAAATCCTTTTCACGTCCCCTATGTGGTAAGTATCCAGCATCACGTCTCCGATGACAAGCACCTTCTTTCCCTTTATACTGTTTAATTCTGCGTTCATAATAGGTTGTTTTTTAATTGGTTTGCCCAGTATATAAGCGGATGTTCCTCTGTGACCCGGAAAGACTTGACACCGCTTCGTTCGCCGCATTCCGTATCCGACTTCTTGTCTCCGAACATATAGGATTGGGACGGGTCGATGTCATACTTCTTCATCGCTTCCGTCACCATGAAAGGAGAAGGCTTACGGCATTCGCAATGTTCTTCCGGAGCGTGAGGGCAAGTATAGAAATCGTTCAGTATAACTCCATGTTTTTCCAGCTCTTGGGCGAGTGCCCGGTTGAACTGTTCGGCGTCCTCCAGTGTAAAGTAGCCACGTCCAATACCGGATTGGTTCGTGATGACAATCAGCAGATAACCCAATTCCTGAAAAATGCGGAGTGCTTCGGCTACACCGGGCAATAATTCAAGCTCTTGGGTCTTGTAAACGTAGCCGAAATCAACATTGATGGTACCGTCCCGATCAAGGAAAATCGCTTTATTCATGGGAGAACAGTTTATTGTCAACGATGCCGCACAAGATATGTCCGATGGTAATGTGCACTTCTTGAATCCTGGCAGATTCGGCGTGCTGTATAATCAACGGGTAATTGCAAAGTTCCTTGCACCTTCCTCCATCCCTTCCCAGGAGCCCTATGGTGGTGATGCCCATAGATTGTGCCTTCTGCAAGGCATGCTCTACGTTGGGAGAGTTGCCGCTGGTAGAAAGGCCTATCAGAATATCACCTTTCGTTCCCAAGGCTGCTGTCTGCCGTTCGAAGACGCGGTCGAAGCCATAATCATTGCTGACTGCGGTCAGGATGGAAGTGTCGGTTGTCATGGCGATGGCGGGCAGGCCTTCCCGTTCGGTCACGAAACGTCCGACGAGTTCGGCGGCGATATGCTGGGCATCGGCTGCACTGCCGCCGTTACCGCAAAGCAAGACTTTGTGCCCTTGTCGAAGGGCTTGTACTATCAGATTGCCGACAGTTTCGATGTCGGCAAGCATTTGCCGGTTGTTCAGGATATTTTCTTTGAGCCTGATACCTTCTTGGATGGACTGGGTGATATAATCTTGCATAATTTTCTAATCTCGTTGGTACAAAGATACGACATTTCAGAAATGAAGCTTGCTTTTGACGAAATTTTTAAATTGTCTTTGCTTTCTCCATTTCAGTCTGCTGAAGAGAGTGAAGAATATGCATTCTTCAATATCGAATCCTCTTTGCTCGGCATATAGAGGTATTATTTCATGAAGTCATCGGCGGGAATACCCAGTTGGCTGAAGGCATTCATGGACATTCTGATACCGGGTACTTTACCGAGCTTCAGGCGGTTGATGTCAATGAGGGCGAAGTGATATTTGCCGTTTGTCTTCCGGTAAAATATATTCTTGGGATTATAGTCCAGTGGCAAGACCTTGTTCAGATGTAATTGGAGAGTGAAGTCTACGAGGTCATGTCTTAGCCGTTTTTTCTCTTCTTCCTCCATTTCCGTACCGAACATATCCGTAACAAGCGGGTAGGGGAGGTATTCGGAAATAAAGTATCCGGTGTGGAAGAAACCATTCTTTTTGATTTCTATATAGCTACCGGAGGGGCGGTCTCTATTCCCCGTTGCAGAAAAAGTTCTGCATATTCAAAGGCGCGCTGCGCTTTGCTTTTGCGGAACCAAGTGTAAATGAGGCAGTTTATGAGGCAGGTCTTTTGTATTTCTTGATTACGAAGTCCTTGTCTCCGAACCGCACTCTTTCGACTGTGTTCCTTCGGTTACAATAAACCTCTTCCCGTTCATATTCTTCCGATGGGATGGCTCGGATATAACTCTCGTAGGCGGCATAGTGCGGATGAATATGTACCTTCATTGCTTTTATTTACATTTTACTTCTTTTGAACGGTGCAAAGATAGTGCAAACCGAAAGCAGAACAAAATGAACTTGTTCATTTTTTATTTTGAGGTGCCGCCTATCTTCGCTTTTGAGCAAAGATAATCAAAATGTATCATCTGGTCGGAAATATCGTATGCTTTTTTAGCGAACTCGGCTTCTGCCGGGGTGGGCTCTTCACCTACCACCTCCATTTGGGGCTGATGGCGAATCCTTTCTTGCATGGGTCGAGGATGCTTTGGCCCAATCCGCTCCAGTAGTAATCATCCAGTTGGAGCAGGTTCAGTAAGGTGGGGTACATATCGATTTGTCCCATCACTTTATCATAACGCATGCCTACCGGAGAGTTACTATGATGAAAGGGGTGAATGTCTTGTCGGATACGATACCCTTGCCACCGGGGGCGTTACACAATTCTTCACGGTAGGTAGCCAGTCCTTCGTGGTCACCGGTGATGACGATAAGGGTCTCGTCGTATTGTGGGAGTGTTTTCAAGTACTCCACGAATTTTCCTATCGCCTTGTCCGTATAGCGTGCAGTGGTCATATAGTCATTCATTTTCTGTGGAATGGCCGGAGAGAAATGAATCTCTTTCAATTCTTCAGGCAATTTGAAGGGAGCATGGCCGGAGTAGGTCACCAGCTGCATGTAAACATTCTCCCCCTTCTTCCAGATTTCCCCCTTCTCTATTTTTTGGCGGCATTGCGCCAGGAAGAGCCGTCTCCGGTACGTTTGTGCGTGCCAAAGGCCTCTGTCAGTTCAAAGTCATGATAAGCAATGATGGTGTCGGTCCCGAAACTGTAGGCTATGACGCCTTGGTTCCAGGTCGATACTTTATCAATGGTCAGGAGGTAGTTGCGCGAGTTCTTCTGCTGATGCATGGCTTTTTGCAGGGTTCCGTAGGTGTGGTCAGAATATTGGCTGCTGTATGTGCCGCTGTTGATAGGCAGCATACCGGCGCAAAGCAACAGCTGTGCATCAATGGAGCGCCCTCCTTTCACTTGCGTCAGTACGTGGGGAGCGTATAAGGTGGTGGAGTCTTGCAGCAGTTTGTTGAGATATGGAGTAATCTCTTGCCTTTCCACTTCCCTTTCGAGTACCCAGCTTTCCAAAGATTCTGCCAGGATGACGATGCAGTTGTTGCGGATTCCGATACGTCCGGCCAAAGGGTGATGTCCGGGTTTCTGGCTCAGCCACTCCTTTATCTCTTGCTGTATCTGTGGGGTGGCCTCCTGCTTCTGGTTGATGAGGTCATAGCATAGGCTTCCGAAGACGGTATACATGGAAGTGGTGCTTGCACACAGATAGGCTTTCTGGCGGACGGTGTTGTATGCTTCCTTGAATCCTCCTTTTGCCAGGGTGGTGATGGCAAACAGCAGGATACCGATTCCCAAAGCTCCTCCGTAATACTTGTATGATGTTCTTCCGGCGGTATTTCTTTTGTAATGCCAATAAAGGGGGATACTGGCAATGGTAGATAGAGGGAAGAAGATGTCGTACCAGCGGAAGGAGTCGTAAACGCTTCCGGTGAAATCGGCGAGGTTTCCAGAAAGTCCATAGCTGTTAAGTGGAATGGCAGTATAGTAGGTGCGGAAATACATCAGGTTGACAATCAGTAGTATATCCAGTAAAAGCATGATGACTATCTCTGTTTTCCAGAGCCGGAAGAACTTATAGGGGACGAGAAGTACGAGGGTGGCTATTATTTTGGTCGCATAGAACTCGATGGTAGAGAATGAAGCGAATGTGGTGGGTATGCTCCAGATGAAATCGAATAGCAGGAATTTGAAAAAAATGGTGATTCCGAACAAAAGAGTCACTTTATCTGTTGCCCCTTGTTGGCTGTCGGAGCAATGAAAAAGATTTCTTCTCATAAAATAGTATTTTTAAAATATTGGGGTGCAAAGATAGATATTTTAGAGAAGAAAAAGCTTCATAAACAGCAACTTTTGGAGAAAAGTTGATAAAAGTCATTTTTTTTTCTGGATTGATGCAGTATATGCAGAATTCTTGTATTTACTTTGCAGACGTTTAAAGCAAAGAAAGCAAAACTGTTACAAACTAAGGGCTGGATTTTATTGTTCTATTGGTAATTTGAGGTGACGATTGTGTCGTTGCGTGATATTTTGAGTGTATGAAGAAGCATTATTTATTTTTCGTTTCGGTAGCCTATTCCTATCCTATACTTCGTCCGCTTCAGGACGAAATCAGGCGTAGAGGAGACGATGTTGCATGGTTTATCGAGCCAGACTGCCCGGTTCTGTTGAATCAGGATGAGAGGTGGCTTCAATCTGTTCAGGAAGTGATGGATTATCAGCTATTGCCGTGTTTGCGCCGGGCAACTATATTTATGATTCTTCCCGGGAGTGAAAGTTTCCCTTTTTCATGGCTACCCCATCAATAAGCGTGGCGATGAAAAGGACGACCATTTTTCTGTTCGCGGATGGTTCGATGTCTATTGCACACAAGGAGAAACGAGCACTCTTCCTTTCAAGGAGCTTGAGAGGAAATACGGCTTCTTTAAGGTATACGAAACTGGCTGGTGCAAGGCGGATACTTTCGTGAAGGAACGTGCACATACTCCTCATAATGCACGTCCGGTAGTTTTGTACTCTTCTACGTTTACAAAAAATATAACTTCTGCTCCTCATCTGTTTGATACCATCAAGAGACTGGTGCGCGAGAAGAACTGGGATTGGATTATTTCGTTCCATCCGAAATTTTCGGATATGGAAGTCCTCAAGAAATACAAGGAACTGGCCACTTCCTGTCCCAACATTACTTTCCACGAGGGTGGACTTGTTGATGCCAAGCTGCTAAACAGTGCAGATGTGTTGTTGTCCGATGCTTCGTCTGTGATTGTTGAGGCGATGATGTTGGACAAGCCGGTTGTGACCTATTGCAACACCATGCCGGGAGCTCATTTGCTGAATGTCACTGAGACGGATGCTGTAGAAGGAGCTATTGAAAAGGCCATTTCCCGTCCGGCAGAACTGATGGAGCGGATGCGTGCTTATGTGCACAAGCATGAAGCCCATCTGGACGGTGAGTCCTCTTCACGGGTACTGGATGCCGTAAACAACTACATCTGGTATTTTCAGGGTAAGACCAGAACCAAGCCCTGGAATCTGGTGCGTAAGTTTAAATTGCGATGGCGGGTGGCTATCCGTTGATGGCCACTTTGCGGTTGTGGTAATTGTCATAGCTTATGGAGAACACTGAGACACTACCTCTGATAAGTATTATTGTACCGGTCTATAATGTAAAGAATTACTTGGAGAAATGCCTGCAATCCATTTGCGGGCAGACTTATAAGAATCTGGAAATAATATTGATTGACGACGGCTCTTCCGATGGTTCGGGAGAGCTTTGTGATTTATTTGCCCAAAGGGATGGGCGGATAAAGGTTATCCACCAGACGAATGCAGGTCAGAGTGCAGCCAGAAACAGAGGTTTGGCGGTAGCTCAAGGTGAACTCCTTGGTTTCGTGGATAGCGACGACTGGATTGAACCGGATATGTACGAATTCTTGTATCACTTACTGAAAGAGAATGGGGCGGATATATCCATTTGCTCGCATTATATAGAAACTGCCGTAAAGACCAGAGTGAAGCACTCTTCTGGGCAATTCTCCAGCTTTTCTCGTGAAGAAGCTATCCGAACATTGGTAGAAGATAAGCGTATAAGAAATTATATGTGGGATAAGTTGTATAAGCGTCAATTATTTGCTGGAATATATTTTCCGGTAAATAGAGTTTTTGAAGATATTGCAGTTTCTTATCAGATATTTTATAAAACGCAGAAAGTCGTTATGCAAGACTGTCCTAAATATCATTATTTGAAACGTGAAGGAAGTACTACTCAAGGTAAATTGTATAATTACGAAAAGGAATATCTGCTCTTTCAAACTGTCTATGAACAAGTGAAATTTGTGCGAGAAAAAGAAATATGGGATAAAGCTCCTTATTGTGTACATGAACGGGGAATTCATTTGATTGACCATTTGATGATGCTTCCTCAATCTTCTTTGATAGATGATGTTATCAATGATGTATTAGCCAGAATGCAGGAGTTTGATAATGTGTCGTGGCCGCAATTGGATGTTATGCATATATTTAAGCGCCGTATGATGTATTGTCATCTAAAGGTTTATAGATGTATTTACCGTTTAGTGAGGACATTCTTCAAATCTAAACGGTATAAATTCCAAACATTATAACTTTAATTGAATCTCAATAATGAATAAAGCAAGGGTTATAGCTTTTTATCTACCTCAATTTCATCCAATACCAGAAAACGACAGATGGTGGATGAAAGGTTTTACGGAATGGACTAATGTAGGAAAAGCACGTCCATTGTTTCCAGGACATTATCAGCTAAGGTGCCGGCAGATTTGGGATATTATGATTTGCGAGTGCCGGAAACACGTAAGGCGCAAGCTGACATGGCAAAAGAATATGGTATCGAAGGCTTTTGTTACTGGCATTATTGGTTTGGAAATGGAAAGAGACTCTTAGAGCGCCCGTTTAATGAAGTATTGTCTTCTGATGAACCGGATTTTCCTTTTTGTCTGGCTTGGGCTAATGAGTCATGGAGGGGCTTTTATCACGGCATAAAGAGCAAAGATACTTTGATAAATCAGCTTTATCCGGGAGAACAAGATTATATAGCTCATTTCCACGAGGTGTTACCTGCTTTTAAAGACCATCGCTATATTACAGTGGATGAGAAACCGTTGTTTATGGTTTATCATCCTTTGGATCATCCGGAGATGAAAGAGTTCATTGAACTCTGGCGTACTTTAGCTGTGCAGAATGGCTTGAAGGGGGTTTATTTCATAGGACAAACCTATCATTTGAAAGAAGAAAAAGAGAGACTTATGAAAATGGGGTTTGATGCTATTAATGTTGTACGCTTGTTTGACTTTGAGAAGAAAGCTGCTCTGACTTATAAATATGCGAAATGGAAACATAAAATATTTCGTATTCCTAAGGTTGTGGAGTATAAGAAGGCCAGTTCTTTCTTTGTAGGTGATGAAGAATATGAAGAGAATATTATACCTACCATTATTCCTAACTGGGATCATTCTCCACGTTCCCGTGGTAAATCGTTGGTCTTGAATCACGCTGAACCTTCTTATTTTGCCCGACATATGAAAGAAGCGATAAAGCGTATTGAGAATAAGCCTTTAGACCATCGGCTTGCATTTGTAAAATCATGGAATGAATGGGCTGAAGGGAACTATCTGGAACCGGATTTACATTATGGAAAACGTTATCTGGAAGTGATAAAAAAGAATGTTGTAGAGGGATGATTCTATGGAAGAAAAGATAGCAATTGTTATTCCGGCATATAAGTGCCGCTTCCTCCGACAGACATTGGATTCTATTGTCGTACAGACTTGTCGGAGTTTTACTGTTTACATAGGTGATGATGCAAGTCCTCAGAATCTGAAGGAAATTGTTTCTGATTATGCGGATAAAATGAATATTGTCTATCGACGTTTTGATACTAATCTGGGTGGAGTGGATTTGCCGGGGCATTGGGACCGTTGTATAGCACTTGCAAAAGAACCGGTTGTTTGGTTCTTTTCAGATGATGATTTGATGCCGCAGGACGGGGTAGAGCGTATTATAAAAGCATTAGAATGCTATGGTACGAGGCATGGGATGTTCCGTTTTCCCCTTGCTGTGATAGATGAAAATGGCAAGATAATACATAAAAATCCTTCATTGCAGGAATATCCGGTTTCGGGCTATCAGTTTTTGTTGGATAAATTGGAAGGAAGAATTTATTCGGCTGCTTGTGAATATGTTTTTACTCGTGATATATATGAACGGATAGGCGGTTTTGTGAAGTTTCCATTGGCGTGGTGTTCAGACGATGCAACGTGGACAAGCATAGGTGAAAATGCAGGTGGAATGATTCCTTTGCCGGGTAAGCCGGTTTGTTGGCGAAATGTGATGGGCGAGAATATAAGTTGTTCCTTCAATTATGATGAAGAGAAGATAGTAGCTACAAGGCAATTTATAAAATGGGTTTCAGTTTTTTACTCGGACAGACTTCAAGATAGAAAACTACAGCATGCGATAAAGAAATATGCCCATACGATATTGCATTATAGTTTGCAAGATCGTTATAAATTACATGATCTTATGGGTATTTGTCGTAGTTTATGGTATATTTGCCCTTCTGTATCATTAAGTGTGGCATTCCGCATGTGTAAGTTGAAACTTAGAAATCGAAAGAGATAATGAAGAAAATTCTTTTTATACTTCCTTGTGTGCCTTATCCGTTGACTGCTGGAGGTAATCAGGCCTTTTTCAATATGGTGGAATATATCCGGCACAAAATGTCTGTGTCTTTGTTGCTTTCTCCGGAAAATAAGGAGATGAATGATGTCGAAAGTTTAAGGGCTTTATGGACAAATGTTGATTTCTATCTTTTTAGGGAAGAAGATGCAGAACCTAAGACTCGTTGCCCCCGATATTACCGTTGGTTAAAAAAGATGTCTGAATCCATTTCCCGCAAGATGCAACGGCAACTGTATTCTTTTCAGCAAGAGCGTCCGTATAAGAATATGACGTTGAAGAATTCTTGTTTTAAACCTTTTCCCAAGGCATACGTAGAGTATGTGTCTGACATCTCACGTCGTGGATTTGATATTATTCAGGTTGAGTTCTATCCATTGATAACATTGGGGTATCTATTGCCAAAAGATGTACAAACAGTGTTTGTGCATCATGAACTGAGGTATATACGTAATGAAAATGAAATGGAATGCCTTACTCATGTAACAGATGAAGACAAGATGCTCTATGGCATTGCTAAGGATATGGAGAAAGCCGCTTTACGTCAATATAAGCATGTAATTGCATTGACGGATATTGACCGTTTATTGTTGGCAGACTTGGTTGGACAAGAATGCAATATTTATGTTTCTCCGGCAGTGGTACAGATAGAGTCTGCTTATGACAGAATTGTGAAGTCGGCCTCTGTTCGTCTGACATTTGTTGGAAGTGAAAATCATTACCCGAACCAGGATGCAGTAGATTGGTTTTGTCATGAAGTAGCCCCTTGTTTGCGTGTTCAGGGTTTTAAATTTGTTTTTCAAGTGATTGGGACATGGAAGAGCCGTTACGTGAAAAGTCTTCAGGCAGTATGTCCGGAAATGGAGTTAGTGGGTTATGTGGAGGATTTGCGGGAATACTTGAATGGGAGTATCGTTCTGGTGCCAATTCGTATTGGTAGTGGTATGAGGATGAAAATATTGGATGCGGTTTCCTCTATGGCTTCTTTTGTAACTACGACAAAAGGAGTTGAGGGAATTGACCTACGTCACAATGAAGAGTGTTTGATTGCTGATAGCGCAACTGATTTTGCAGCAGCAGTCATTCGTTTGGAAGCGGATAAAAAATTGCAAGTCAGGCTGGCGACGCAAGCATTGAAGCGTTTGCGTGAACTTTATAATCCTCAGGAAATGTTGGAGAGAAGACTGGCTGTTTATGATGAGATATTGCAAAATAATACAAACTAATAGCATCAGATTATGCTTTCAATCATAATTTGTTCGGTATCTCCCGAACGTTTGGAGCAAGTAACCCGGAATATTCATGATACTATTGGTGTTGATTATGAAATCATTGCTATTGATAATCGTGAAAAACAATGGCCGATAGCGCGTGCGTATAATGAGGGAGCTTCTCGGGCACATTATCCCTTTCTGTTTTTTGTCCATGAGGATGTAAAGTTTCATTCGGTAGGCTGGGGAAAGTGCATTGAGAAGAAACTTAAGGAACCGGATTGTGGGGTGATAGGTTTTGCCGGTAGTAAGGTGAAATTGAAATGCTATTCGGGATGGGGAGATGTGTATAAGTGGGATGTTATATTCTATTATCAGAGCGTTGGAACTGAAACCCAATTTCGTGTAGCATCGGTTACTATGGAGCATCCTTTTAAGGAAGTGCTGGTATTGGATGCTTTGCCATGTTTGTGCGTAAGGATGTATGGGCTAAATATCCTTTTGATGAGGAATTGTTGACGGGTTTCCATTGTTATGACTTGGATTTTACATTGCAAATAGCTGCGGATCGTTGTTATAAAAATTATGTATGTTGTTCTTCTGAGGTCTTGATAGAGCATTCTTCACAAGGGAATTTTAATCAAAGTTGGTATCAAGATACGATTAAAATGCACAAATTGAAGTGGAATAAGATGCTTCCAATGAAAATAGAGGGATTTGAATTGGGAGAAAAAGAAATGAGGAAGCAGGAAGAATATACCTTCAGTGTCTTTTTGCGTAAGTTATTGAAAGCGGGATATCCTGAGGCGAAGGTGGTGCTGAAGGACTTTTTAGCTTACCCTTATTCATGGAAACATTTACAGCACTGTATTAAATATGTGTACAAATATCTTGTAAGCTAATTGTGGTTGCTATGAAATTGGTTTTTTATCACATGTTAGTGATTGTGCCGGAGGAGCACAAAGATGTTTATTGGATCTATTGCGGGGGCTTAAGCATATTCACCCTGATTGGCAACTCTATATGGTTCTTCCTGGTCCGGGAGATTTGCTTGATGCCTGCTCCCCTTATATTGATGGCTATAGGTTCTTACAAATGGAATGGTGGCTTGTAGGTAAGGACATGGATATCGGCACGAGAGAGAAGCTTTCTTATATTCGTAAACTATCGAAGTATTCCATTAAATTAACCCGTTACTTGAGAAGGATAAAGCCGGACTATGGAATGACAAATACTGTGGTTTTTCCTCATTTGGCAATATCATGTAAGATGTTAGGGATAAAGCACTGTTGGTTTATCCATGAGATACCTGATGTGACTTGGCTGAATCTTAATCCTGTTTTTGAATTTCGTTTTATCTTTAGAGCGATTGATAAATTATCAAATAAGATATTGGTAACTTCCAGATATGCAGAGTTTCATTATCAAAAGGTGATGACAAGCGCAAAAATAAGCAGCATCACCCAAGCTGTAGAATTGCCGATGACGGTTGGAGTGGATGTGAAATGTGATAGACATACGCGGTATACTATCTTGTTGGTCGGCGCTTTTGACTCTAATAAGGGACAGATGGAACTTTTGCAGGCGGTAAAGAGAATAGTGGCTGAAGGGAAGGATATTCTTTGTTATCTGGTTGGCCCGGATGTTGGCTTTATGCCCAAATGCCAAAAATATATTCAAGATAATGGTCTGGATAACAATGTAAAAATTGTCTCTTACACGCAACAGGTGGTTTCTTATTATGCTTTGGCTGACGTTGTGTTGGTTTGTTCCACTTTTGAAACTTTTGGTAGGGTTGCTGTAGAAGCTCAGAAATGCGGGTTGCCATTAATCCTTTCTGATGTGGGGGCAAATCCGGAACGCATTGAGGATGGAGTGAATGGGCTCCTTTACCAGAAAGGAAATATTGCGGAATTAGCAGAAAAGATAGAAATATTGCGGGATGAAAACGTTAGAAAAATGCTCTCCAAAAACATCGATTCCATTGCAATAGAGGAAAAGTATGGTATTGATAACTTTGCATCAAGTTTCTGTACTTTGTTGGGCTTGTAGAATGTAATTGTAAATATGATGAACGATACCCTTTCTCCCTTAGTCTCTATTATAATTTGTGTCTATAATGGTGAGAAATATTTAGAGAGATGCCTTCAAAGTGCTATGTCCCAATCCTACAAGAATATAGAGATCATCGTGGTCAATGATGGAAGTATGGATAATACTCCGGTCATTATAGAAAATTATGTAAAGTTGGATTGTCGTATTATTGTTATAAACAAACAGAATGGAGGAATATCCGAAGCGAGAAGAATAGGTGTGAATCGGGCACGGGGGAAATATATACAGTATTTGGATTGTGATGATGTTTTGATGAGCAATGCGATAGGATGTTTGGTGAACCGTGCTGAGGAGACTCAAGCCGATGTTGTTGTTGCTCCTTTCTTTTTTTGTGAAGATGGCGGAAGAAAGGAGTCGGACAGCATGGAGTTTGAACAAATGTCCGGGATTGAATATTTAAAATGTATCCTCTGTTCAAGGGCATATTGGGCTATGTGGACCAAGTTTCATTTACGTTCTTTATATGATGAGGGGATTGAAAGGCTCGGCATCTCGTTTGGAGAAGATGTTGCTTTGTCTACGCAGATTTTAGTTCGTTCGGGAAAAGTTGTTTCTATAAATACTCCGATTCTTGATTATTATGTTTATTCCTCTTCGGTATCTCACGATTTGGGAGAGAGAGCATATCTTGATTTCAATGTTTATGTGCGCTGGTTTGATGACTATATAGAACGGAACGGATTGCATGAGGAATTTGCAAGAGAATTAGCTTTGTTCCATATAAAGAATACTCAAGCGCGGCTCCATTGGAAAAAGGTAAAGGATGTTAATAAAGAAATGAATCGGTTGATGATAGGCTTGGGGATTATCCGGAATTTTGGAAATTACTGTCACGCCGTGAGAAGAAGATAGTTACTACTTATAGGTTATCATCGTTGTTGGGATATTGGAGACTGTATTATTATAATTGGAAAAATAAATTATAGAGAAATGAAAATCATAGAAAGGTGGAAGAAAAGCCTGTATAGAAAGGCTGTAAAACATAGACTGATAGCCCCTCAAGTGATAGTACTTATGGATGGCGGAGTTTGTTCTCAGATGCACCAATATCTGCTGGGTAGAATTTTTGAAAATGGAGGACATAAAGTGCTCTATGATTTGTCTTTCTATGAAGAGTGGGGAACAGATATGAATTACCAGTTGTACGTAACTTCGATTTGTTGAAGGCTTTTCCTTACTTAAAAGTGAAGTCCGCTTCTAAACTGGCTTTGTCTGTCTATAAGAAGAAATATTTTAATTTGGGTAATAATACTTATGGCAGGCAGGATGACTTCTCTTTTCTACAAAAGAAGCCTCCGGTCTATTTAGGTGGTTATTATCATGTTCCGGCTGATATTTGGCTTCCGGTATTCCGGTCGCTTTTTAGAGTAATGCCCGAGGTGCTGGATGCACAGAATAAATTGCTGTATTCAGAGATTGATTCACGTCCTTGTTCCGTAGCTGTTCACGTAAGGCGTGGGGACTTGAAAGTAGAAATTCCGGCTTACGGCAAACCTGCTTCATTGGAGTATTTCAAGTCGGCAGTGACTTATATGCAGGATAGGGATATGTCTTCTTTCTTCTATTTCTTTTCAGATGAGCCGGATTGGGTGAGGGATGAACTTATTCCGCAACTTTATCTTACGGAAGGTAATTGTAAGATTGTTGATATAAACGGTTCTGATAAGGGGTATATGGACTTGTTTCTGATAGCTCGTTGCAAGCATCAGATTACCAGTAAAGGGACTTTAGGTAAATATGGTGCTCTTTTAGGAGATAATTCAGAGAAAATGGTGGTGCTTTGTAATGATGAAGTGGAATATCCATGGAAAGAATTACTTCAAAATGCCATATTTTTATAGATTCGGCTCAGTGGTTGTCTCTGTTTTCGTAAGTAGTGATTTTATTTCTATGTTGAACAGTTTGTTTCTTGTATATCGGCAATAAAAAGTGTGGAGAGGGTTTTCGTGCCCTTTTCCACACTATTAAATCTTAGAAGAAATACCCCACGGAGAGCATCAAGTTGCGGTTTTTGTTTCCGCTATCTTCTATATTGTCCAGTAATCCCCAGTCATATCCGATAGAGACTTGATATTTTTGAAAGAATTCGACTCCTGCTTTGAGTCCGAGACCAAAGTCGAAACGTTTCATGGCATTGCTTCCGAATACTTTGGCAGAATCATGAATGCTTGTCAATCCTTCCACTTCATCAATCAAATATCCCGTTGCCTTCATTTTACCGAAGAGACCGACTGCAAAGTAAGGACCGAAATTGCCAAAGATGGCAAAATTGTCATTGATGGCATATTTGTAGCCCATGTGTATAGGTATTTCTAAATAGTAGGGATTGAATTTCAGAGATGCATCATTCCCATTTATTTGTGTACCTTTTAAGGACAGCAGTGCAGCCATGTCGAGATAAACACCTTGGGCTATCTGGGGCAAGTCTTTCTCGGCCTTGATGCGACATGGAAACCTACCTTGCTGTCAAAACCATCGGTGGAGAACTTGCTGGAATTCATACCTGCCATCGCTCCCCATTTGAGTCCTTCTTGCGCGTGGATGCCCATAACGCCGGTCATCAGTAATGCGAATAAAACTAAAATCTTTTTCATGTTGTTTTAATTTATATTGATATAAACATAATATATAGACCTGACATACTTCAATGCTTTTGAATAAATTGCATGCAGAGAGTGGGTAATATAAACTCATATACAATAATTTGTCTTTTCCTGATTTAGCTAGACGCTTTTTCTTTTTATAACCGATATCAGTAGACGGTTCTTGGAATGTTGTACTGGTTCAGTAGTCACTTCTTCCCAAGCCCTGCTGATATAGTAGACACAGCAA
>ENA-OQLB01000108-OQLB01000108.1-human-gut-metagenome-genome-assembly--contig:-NODE-108-length-46386-cov-9.547439_pt1 | contig 46386 bp, 59 predicted proteins | sample MGYA00242656_ERZ504813 | MGnify/ENA primary metagenome ERZ504813 (study PRJEB26092, sample SAMD00036388) | human gut metagenome | host: Homo sapiens | study: EMG produced TPA metagenomics assembly of... | reverse complement strand
TACCCATGCTTTCGTGCTTCAGCGTCAGTTAAAGCCCAGTAGGCCGCCTTCGCCACTGGTGTTCCTCCCGATCTCTACGCATTTCACCGCTACACCGGGAATTCCGCCTACCTCTACTTCACTCAAGCAAGACAGTTTCAAGCGCAGTTTATGGGTTAAGCCCATAGATTTCACGCCTGACTTGCCTCGCCGCCTACGCACCCTTTACACCCAGTAAATCCGGACAACGCTCGCTCCCTACGTATTACCGCGGCTGCTGGCACGTAGTTAGCCGGAGCTTTCTCCTTAGCTACCGTCATTATCGTCACTAAGAACAGAGGTTTACAATCCGAAAACCTTCTTCCCTCACGCGGCGTTGCTGCATCAGGGTTTCCCCCATTGTGCAATATCCCCCACTGCTGCCTCCCGTAGGAGTCTGGGCCGTGTCTCAGTCCCAATGTGGCCGTTCAACCTCTCAGTCCGGCTACCGATCGTCGCTTTGGTGGGCCGTTACCCCGCCAACTGGCTAATCGGACGCGAGTCCATCTTCCAGCGGATTGCTCCTTTGATCAACCTATCATGCGATAAATTGATGTTATGCGGTATTAGCGTTCTTTTCAGAACGTTATCCCCCTCTGAAAGGCAGGTTACTCACGCGTTACTCACCCGTCCGCCACTAAGTTAAATCCAACCCCCAGCACCCCGCCTCCCGGCCGGATACTCGGGTGTCGAATTTAACTCCGTTCGACTTGCATGTGTTAGGCACGCCGCCAGCGTTCGTCCTGAGCCAGGATCAAACTCTCTAAAATTTCTATTAAAACGCCTTCCGGCGCCCTAATCAATTTCAGAGCTTCTCTCGCTCATTGAAACACTTGCGTGTTTCGCGTCTCTTTTTCTCCGGGGCTGACGCTCTCCCCTCGCTCGTCCAGCTCTCCGCCAGACTCGCTTCTAAAGGAATTACGGGTCTCTTTTCTTCTTCACGTTGTTTAATTTTCAAGGTCCTGAGCCGCCGTCAATTTTTAATGAATTTCTCCAAACATCGCTGTTTAAAATTGTTCACTGTGCAAGGATTTTTTCCCTGCCGTTCTCGACGGCTTTACTATAATACCAAATACAGATATCTTTGTCAACACTTTTTTGCAAAAATGGCAAAAACCTTTCTTTTTTTTGATTCAGAAGAATATTGGGCGTTTCTCACAATATCTTGTGACAGTCGGGCGGAAAAGCCCTATTTATCACCATCCTTTTGGAAAAATCAATGTATAGATATTGAGCTTTGGCGCAAAATAGTTCTAATCAAAATCATGTGAACTTTGGAGGATTGCCATGAAAGCAACCGATATTGGAAAATACCTGTGGCGTATTTTCGTGATTCTTCTTCTAAATATTTTAGTTATCGTCATGGTCAGCGGCTATGAGCCCTTCGCCTCCTTCGCTTCCCAGGGCGCCTCAGAGGACTCCGCTCAGGAGGTTCTTTCCAAATACGGCTCCCAAGGCGAGGAGGTTCGCCAGATTCAAACCAAGCTGAAGGAGCTGGGCCTGTATACAGGCAGCATAGACGGCATCTATGGCAGCGGCACCAAAAACGCCGTGATTCAGTTCCAAAAGCAGCAGGGCCTTGACCCTGACGGCATCGCCGGCACCAAAACCCTGACAGCCTGGGTCTTGCCCAAAGCGGCGGCAACGGGCAGTTCAGTGACAGCGACGTAGCGCTGCTGGCTCGGACCATATCCGCCGAGGCCAGGGGCGAGCCTTATACCGGACAAGTGGCCGTAGGCGCGGTAATCCTGAACCGGATTGAGCATCCCTCTTTTCCCGACACTCTTGCCGGTGTAATCTATCAGCCCGGCGCCTTTTCCTGCCTGAACGACGGTCAATTCAACGAGCCTGTTGCGGATTCCGCCAAACGGGCCGCCCAGGACGCTATCAACGGCTGGGATCCCTCCGGCGGCGCCATCTACTATTTCAATCCCAAAACCGCCACCAACAAGTGGATCTGGTCCAGGCCCGCCATTACCACCATCGGGAACCACCGGTTCTGCTCGTAGCCTATGCTCCCGGTCTTGTCCTTTGCGGGGCTGCTTGCTTCATTATATATGTATAAAGCTAAGGGATTTCTGTTTTCTATCTTTCTCATAAGCTTTCTTGCCGTTAACCGAAGCTATTCCCAGCAGAAAAGCCTGGCACCATTAGGTGCCAGGCTTTTGTATTCGCCCCAAAAAGCGAGTCATTGAAAGAACCGCAGAGATTCACCCGAGCCTTTTAGTGGAACTCATTAAAAGCCTTAACGATTTCTTCCTTGCGCTGCTTATTGGCCTCATCCTCAGATACGTCGCCGTAGCTCATCATATACTTGCCGTTGTCGGACAGCATAGCGTTGATCTGATTATCCAGCATCGTATAATGCCCTCAGCCTTAACCGCGCTTACTGTACTGGAGCCGTGGGAATCCAGATTCTCGGTATCGAACTCATACAGCTCGATGATATAGTTCCCGCCGTTGATGGTAGCTTCGTATTTATAGCCGGCCTTCGCGCCGATCACGTCGGCGTACATATCCTTTTTGCTTTCCTTGTTGACAAAGCCCTTGTCTTCAAAATATTTGCAAAGGCCATCCAGGTTGCTTCATAATCGTCAGGATCCAGATTCGCCTGAGACGAGGTTTCCGCCGCCTGGCTTTGGTTCTCCGCCGCCTGAGAGCTGGACTGATAACCGGGACCACCCACATCGCCGGCGCCGCATCCGGTCAAAGCAGTGAAAGAAAGGCACAGGCCATTACAATTAGAAATAATTTTTTCATTTTATCCTCCGGGTATTTCATTATTTTCCTGTAATTTCTCGGCAAGCTTTTAACGGCAAGCTTACTGATATAGTATTATAGCCTATTTCCCGGGAAGATTCAACCGCCGCCCGCAACTTATTTCCCGCCTCTTCTGCGAAAAGCAATTCACGCGCCGCGGTGACAGGCCGGTTATTTTAAAAAGGTTTTATAGTCCTCATAATTCCGGCGCAGCAGCTCCGGGGTATTCAGGCCATAGGGGCAATGCCGCACGCAATGGCCGCAATGGATGCAGTTTTCAATCTTTTTCATTTTTTCCTGCCATTCCTCCGTCAGCCAGGCGGCAGAGGGGGCGCGGCGCAGCATCAGGGACATTCGGGCGGCGTTGTTGATTTCGATTCCGGCCGGACAGGGCATACAATAGCCGCAGCCCCGGCAGAAATTGCCGGAAAGCTCCTTTCGGTCCTTGGCGATCTTATCCTTCCGCTCCTGGGTAAGCACCGGCTCGTTTTCCTGGTAGGAAAGGAATTCATCCAGCTCCTCCTCCCGCTGGACCCCCCAAATCGGCAGTACGCTGTCAAACTGGTTCAGATAGGCGTAAGCGGCGGCGGAATCTGTAATCAGCCGCCGGAGAGGGCCTTCATGCGATAAAGCCAGGTTTCTTTCCTTGCACAGCCGGACGATCTCCAGCTCCTGCTCTCCGGACAGATAGCAGAAGGGAAACTGTATCGTATCGTACAGGCCGGACTGGATGGCCTCAACCGCCACATGATACCGGTGGTTGGTCAGCCCGATAAACCGGATTTTCCCCTGGCGCCTGGCTTCCTCCATCGCCTCGTAAAGCCCGGTGCCATCCCCCGGCTTCGGCAGAAGGCCGGGTTGTGAAACTGGAGGATATCCACATAGTCTGTTTTCATCAGCCGCAGACTGGTTTCCAGATCCTTCCAAAAGCCCTCCGCCGTCGTGGACGGGGTTTTGGTGGCGATAGTGATCCGGCCGCGCACGTCGCTGAGAGAATAACCGATTTTTTCCTCGCTGTCGGAATAGCTTCGGGCGGTGTCAAAAAAATCGATCCCGTTGTCATAGGCCTTCCGCAGGATCGTCCTCGCCTGGTCGAAGCCGACCCGCTGCACCGGCAGCGCGCCAAAGCCGTTTTTGTTGGCGGTGATCCCTGTTCTTCCCAAAGTAACCTTGGTCATACAAAGCATCTTCCTTTCCTTTTCTTTCGCATTGCTTTTGAATCTTATAGGATGCCGTTTCCGGCGGTTATGTTCGGTGGTTCAGACCGCGGTTAATACTTATAGTATATATTATTAAATTCTATACTTATTTTTAGCTGCTTTTCTGTGCTGGAAAATCAAAAAAGCGGTTAACCGCTTTTTCCTTCTCTCCCCTTAAAGGCCGTCTCTTTACAGGCTGAAAGCCCCCGGTAGACGTATGTTCTATCACCACAAGGACAGGCACAGAGCCAGGGAAGTTAAAACTGCCAGTCCCGCAAGATTCAGGCCGGTAAACACGCCAAGATACCGCAGGGGCTTCGCGCCTTCCAGGCGGAGATAATACCGAAACGAGATCAGGCTGGCCAGGGAAGCGATCAGCGTGCCCAGGCCCCCCAGATTGGTTCCCACCAGCAGTCCCTGGCCATCCTGGGTAAAACCGGAAAGCAGCACCGCCGCCGGAACATTGCTGATGACCTGGCTGGCCAGCAGGCTGGTCAGCATGGCGCTTCTCTCCAGCAGGCTGTTTAAAAACTCACGCACCGCGCCGATATTCCCCATATTCCCGGCGAACACAAAAAAGCACAAAAAGGTCAGCAGCAAGCCGTAGTCGATCCGTGCGAACAGCGGGCGGTCCCACAAAAGAAGAGCTATGACTACGGCGCCCAGCGCCCAAGGGTAGGGCAGCGCCCGGAACACGCCCAGCAGCGACAGGGCGAACAGCCCGCAGAACAGGCACAGCTTTTTCGGATGCTTTATGGTTTCCCGGGCGGAAAATTCCACCTGGATGGTTTCGTTTTTCACCAGCAGAGCGGCGGCGGCCAAGCATACCAGGCTGGCCAGCACAAAAGGAAGCATCAGCCTGAAATAGCCTCCGGCGGACAGATGGAATTTTTCATAAAGGAACAGGCTCTGGGGATTTCCCACCGGCGCGGCCATGCTGCCCAAATTGGCGGCGATGGTCTGAAGGACGATGAGATAAATCAGATACTGCCGCCGCTGGATCATTGACAGCACCACAATGGTAAAGGGGACAAAGGTGATCAAGGCCACGTCGTTGGTAATGAGCATGGAGGCGAAAAAGGGAAGCAGAACCAAAATCAGGCTCAAAAGCCCCATCCGTTTGCGTCCCGTAAGAAGCCTTTGGCAGAACACGGCGAAGACATTGCACTCCTGCAGCCCGGCCACCACCGCCATCAGGCAGAACAAAAGGCTCAGAACCTTCCAATCAAAATATGCGCCATAGGCTCGGAGGGAGGCACGAACGCCATAGACGCCGCGGCGCAGACAAAGGAAATTACCAGCACAGGCTCCCGCCGAAAAAAACCGATTGCTTTTTGCTTTGCCCCGGCCGCCAAGCCATCCCCCTCCTTTCTTTCATTGATTTCCGCTGCTTGCCCGCATCATGAATTATTTTCCATTGCTTTTTCATTTTGCTTTTTCGAAAATACAGCCGCGCCGGCCCTTCTCCGTATGCTTCCGTAAAGCCTTCTGCTCTGGAACCAGCGCCCGGTATCCGGGGGTTCAGCCCCTTTTCTTTAGATAAGCGGATGAAATTAATCCGCCGCAGCCAGGGAAGCGTCTCTTTCCGGCTGCTTTTCTTTGCCGCCGATCGTCTCGCAGCACCGGATCAGAAGCTCGCATTTTTCCTCCGCGGTCAAATCGGAAGTCCCGCGGGCCTGGACCCGCGAAAGAAACCGGGCGTTGTTAAGCCTGGCGCGGCTTTCCTCCCACACTGTCATATAATCCTTATAAATCAGCCCGTAAAGCTCCTTTTGCGGGTCGTTGATATCCAGGGAGAAAAAATCCTTCGCCGTGATCCGACCGTTATTTTTATCCAAGCAATGAAGATACGGCCCCGTGATAAACCGGTCGTCTATTTTATAGGTATCGTTGAATATCGGCTTTTCCGTGAACCGGATTTCCAGGTTCGTCCCGTAATTTTCGGCGCAGCTGCAGAGATCGGAAAAAATCTTGATATAATTGTCCGACACATCCTCTGTGCCGTATACCAGCTGGTAGGTCCTGCTCCAGGGCGGCACCGCCAGCACCCGAACTCTAAGGCCCTTCGTCTCGGCGCAGGCCTGGCAGAGCGCTCTGCGAAAGGACTTTTTTCCTGTCATAATCAGCCGGTAGCCGGTGATCCAGATTTCATTCCGGCATTTGGGGATCAGCAGCTCCAAAAGCTCATCCTTATGGAACCGCAGGTTCTCAATCCCAAAGCTTTTTAAATTATTGATATACTCGTCGTTCTGGGATTCCTTATATTTCAGTAAGGTATCCGAAAGCAGGCACAGCGCCGACGCGATCAATGAGGTAGCGAAGGCGATGGAAAGCTCATGGAGAACGCCGCCGTCGGTCAAGGACCAGGCCGTCACAAAGGCAGCGGTGAGCACGACCAGGAGCAATAAAAACAGAAAGTTTCCGGTAAGCCGGTATTGTTTCATCACCTGCCGGCTTTTTTTCGCCACCGGTCCGTGATAATAATAAATGGTATCGATTCCCGGGCCCCGGTCATCCTCCAGACGGCAGTGCTCGTAAAACTTCAGGGATGACAAAATCCGGATATGGGACAGATTAGTAGACCAGGTCCGGGTAAACACATTGCCCCAGCCGAATTTTTTAAACAGGTGGTGATAAAAGCCGTTGGTGATGCCGTGGCGGCGGTAATGGGGATGGACGATCACCGTGGTGACATAGACGTTTGGAGAATGGGAGGGCGGAATTTCCTCGCAGACATAGTTTTTCTTTAGGGACATAAAGCCCACTACCCGGCCGTCGTCAACCGCCAGAAACGCCGGCTGATGCTGGATATTCTCAAAATAAGCCACAGGCCCTTCCCTTTTCCCTCCCTGAGGGCCCAGGTTGCTCTGAATCGTCGAGCTCCGGGCGGAAAGAGGAGGGATAAATTCCTGGTCGCACAGCGACAGCAGCTCCATAATATCCGCCAGGTAAGCCTCCTTGGTAACGCGCTCAAAATATTTGATCTTCATAGCGGGCCTCCAAAACGCTTGATCTTCTCTCCCATTATAGCACAAGTCTTCCTCCGCATCCCCTGGTATCTTACAGAAATTAAGAAAAATTTTATACGCTTCCGCCCGCTCCCGAAGCTCCTCCCCCTTTCTGCTGAAAATTCAGCTTTGCCAAGCCATAACCTGCCTAAAAAACGGGAGAGCGCAAGGCTGCGCTCTCCCGTTTTTCGCTATATCCTTAAGTAAAATAAAAAATCCCCAGGCTTTGCTGAAGAGAAACAGCCTTCGCTTCCAATACGGACGGAATCGGACCTTCGCACAAAGGCTTGGGAGGCCGCAAGGACTTTGAAAGCAGCTTACGGTCTCGGCAGGCGGCACAAAAAAGAAGGCCTGCGCCGCTTAAAAAGCCTGTTCTCCTCAAGCTCTTTCCGAGATGATACCATATCAGAGGGCATATCCTTCAGCCTAAGGCCGGATCTGTAAGTCTCCGGAATTCCGTTCATTTCTTCTGCACGTACTTGCGGTACAGCGGCAGATAAACCTCCTGGTCCCGCGGGACGCATCCGGTGGTGGTATGGCCGATTTGAATCAGGTCGTAGCATTTATCACAGGTCAGGCAGCATTTATTCCGCTGCATCCCCTTACCGCACAAAATATCTTTCGCAAAATCCGGATAGGCAAAGGCCTGGCGGCCGAAGCCGCAATGTCAAACCATCCTTGCTCGATGCCGCCGGCGCTACATTGGCCCCAAACTGCTCCAGCCAGGTCAGGCCGGTGCACATAAAGATACCGCCCGGCGTCTGAGCCTTGATGTCCCTGGTGGCCTTCAGCAGATCATGCACGCCCGCATAGGGGGTGATCGGCTGGTCGTCGTGCTCCGCCATCAGGCCCGTTCCATAAGGCCGGTACCGGGGCATCATTGTTGAAAGGTTTATCAGCTTCACGCCTCTTTCCACCAGCATGTTGCAGAGCTTTACCGGCTCGGTTAGATCCGGCTCCATGACCCCCTCCTTCTTTACCATTCCCCAGCCATAGGGATAGGGTACGCAGTCATAGGCATTGAGGCGCACGCAGATTTCTATTCCGCCGCCTACCCGTCTGCGGATGCCGTCGATAATATCGAACAGGGCCCGCGTGCGGTTTTCAAAGCTGCCGCCGAATTTTCCCGGACGGGTAAAGGCGCTCAGAAGCTCCCGCAGGATATACTCATGGCACACCTTAACATCCACGCAGTCAAAGCCCGCTTCTGCGGCCAGCTCCGCCCCGTGGATAAAGCCCTCGATGATCTCCTCAATTTTTTCATCGGTGGCGATCTCAATTTTTCCGCAGCTGCCGTCAATGGAGGTATGGTCATCCATATAAGGGTTTTCGCACACCGCCAGAGGCGTAGGCTCCCAGTTTTTATTATTGGAGCGCCTGCCGGAATGGGTAAGCTGCAGGACGTTATAAGGCTTATGCCCCATAGATTCCCACGCGGCCTGGTCGGATTCCCGGATGAGCCGGCCAATTTCCCCTACCGTCTCCTCATTGATGACCATTTGCAGCGGGTTGCACCGACCGTCGTCGGAAATCGCGATGGACTCATACCAAATCAGTCCCGCGCCGCCGGAGGCATACCGATGGTAACGGCGGAAGATCAGGTCTGACGGCGCGCCGCTGGGCAGTCCGTCAAAGCCCTCCAGAGGCTGGATTCCCAGCCGGTTGGGAACGGTTTTTCCATACAGCTCAAAGGGCTGGGCCAGAACGCTCAGGTCCTGCGATACCGGGAAATCAAGCCCATCCGCCCCCAGGATTCTCGAAAAATCCTCTACGGAATGCATTTGGCCGAAACGGTACTTTTTTTCAACTTTTTTCATCTCTAGCTACCACCTTTATGTTATTTGTTACCGGCGTTGATCGGGTCAAAGACCTCCCGGTTGATATAGTCTAGGCACTGGGGCGCCGCAGCCTCATAATCCTGAAGATAGATGTCCAGGGAAACCGGCCCGTCATAGCAGGTATCCTTTAATTTCTGATACACCGCCCGCAGGTCGATCTCCCCCTCCCAGGGCAGCTTATGGCAGTGCTCTCCCATGCACATATTATCGATGTGAGAGTACACAATGAAATCCTTCGAACGGTCGATGGCGGCTTCGATATCAACCTCGCTCAGATAAATATGCCCCACGTCGAAATTAAGCTTCAGCGCCGGGCTTCCCACCTTTTCCGCTACATGGAAAAAGATTTTCAGCTATGGATCAGCTGGTTGGGCTCCACCTCGATGGCAAGCCGCACACCGCTGTCCTCCGCGATTTTGCAAAGCTCCCGTGTGCGTTCGATCAGCTGGGCGTAAACTTCCTTTTCGTTCAGCTCCCGTATCTCAAAGGGCATAAAGGTGGACAATATTACTGTATTCGAGACCGTATGGTATTTGGGCGCCGCTTTTAAAAGACGCTTTTCAATTTCATAGGTATCGTCGTCGTTCACATAATTTTGATGGCAGGCCAGAGCAGTGATCGGAAAATCCAGTTCCCGGCTCACCTCGTTGACCTTTTCGATCACATAATCATCCAGATAATTTACATCCAGCCAGGTGCCATACCGTGCTGCAGGCTCAGCTCTAAACCTCCGTAGCCCATTTTATGAAACATGCGCATGGTATCGATCAGCGACCGGTTTTTTATAATATGACTTCTTCCCGCCAGATACATAGCAAACCTCCTACAAAATAATGGCGGCCGGGCGTGTCTGTTTTACCGTCCCGGCCGTTTGTCCCGGCCGGTCTGTCAGCCTTCACCGCGCCCGACGTGAGGCCTTGGATAAAGTAACGCTGCAGATAAATGAAAATAGCGATCAGCGGCACGACGATGATGGTGATGGCCGCGGCAAAGGGCCCCCACTCAATGCCGTACTCGCCCCGGAAATACAATAGTCCCACCGGGATCGTCTGAATCTTGGTGGAGGACGAGGAGGCGATGCTGGCCCACATGTATTCGCCCCAGGTGCCGATGAAATTGAACACCATTACTGTAGCGACGGCGGGCCGCACCAAGGCAGAATCACTTTGAAGAACAGCCGCACCTCGCCGCTGCCATCCACCCGGGCTGCCTCCATCAGCTCCGAGGGGATGGAATCGAAGAAATTTTTAAATATATAAATGCTGAAGGGAATATGCCAGGTAAGATAAGGCAAAATCAGCATCCAAAGAGACCCGCTCAGCTTCATGTCGATCATCTGCATATAGAGAGGAATATAGACCGCCACACCGGGCACGAAGTTCAGGGTCATCAGCGCGGTAATAATGGCCTTAGCGCCCGGGATATGCATTTTAGAAAGAGCATAGCCTCCTAAAGCGGTAAACAGCACCGAGCCGATGACCGCAGCAACCGTTACGACAATGCTGTTAAAGGCGTAGAGGCCGATCTTGCCCTCCACCCAGGCCGCCGCGTAATTCTCAAAGCGCCACACCTGGGGCAGGCCGAAAATATTGCTGTAAAACTCCTGGTTGTTTTTAAAGGAAACCAACACGATGAAAATCAGCGGGTACACAACCGTCAGAGACAGCAGAATGATGATCACCCGGGAAATAATTTTTAACGAGGTGCTTTGGGAATAGGGCGTTGGCGCGGCGGCGCGCTTCTTTGCTTTAATACTCATAATTTTCACCTCGGAACACGGTGCGCAGCACGATATTAAAAATCAGCACCACAATGATAAACGCGATACACATGGCGCTGGCATAGCCGAAGTTAGAATAGGTAAAGGCGTTCTCAATGATCCACATGGCAGCACTACCGTTTGCCTGGAAGGGCCGCCGCCTGTCAGAGATACCACGGAGTCGTAAATTTTCAAGCCGTTGAGCAGGGTGAACATGGTGGCCAGCTCGATCTGCGGCTTGATCAGCGGCAGCAGAATCCGGGTAAAGATCCTGCCGTCTCCCGCCCCATCCAGACGGGCGGATTCAATCAGCTCATTGGAAATTCCCTGCAGCCCGGCAAAGCATAATATCATGGTCAGGCCGAACTGCCGCCAGGTCTGTACGATCACAACCGTGGGCTTGACCGTGTTCATGTTGGCCAGCCAGGCGGTCGTCCATTCCTCCAGGCCTACCGCCTTCAAAATGTTATTGAGCAGGCCGATGTCCTCTGTAAAGACAAACAGGAACAGCAGGCCGGTGATGGTAGGCGCGATCATATTCGGCGCGAATAAAACCGTGCGGAATACCTGCCCCTCCATTTTTCTCATATAAAGGATCAGCCAGGCCGTCAAAACGCCGAGCACCACGCTGATGATTCCGGAAAACACCGCGAAATACAAGGTGTTCCCCAAAGATGACCAAAAGGTTTTGTCCGCGAAAAGGTCCTGATAATTTTTTACGCCGTTGAGCACAACTTCTCCAAACCCGCTCCAGCTTGAAAATGAAAGATAAGCCGTGCGGCAGAGGGGATATGCCATAAACACCAGGTACGCGGCGACAGCGGGCAGCAAAAAGCACACGCCGATCAGCACATACCTGCGCTCCACAGATTTCTTCTTCATCGTTTTACCCCTTCCTTCACAAAGGCGGCGGAGCTCCTGCTAAGGGTTGAGGGCGCGCACGGCGCCCTCAACTGCAATTGCTGAGCGTTAACAGGATTACTGAGCCTCGCCTGCCGCCAAACGGATCCGTTCCATTTCCTCCAGCGTCTGGTCGATGGTCATTGTTCCACTGCAAGGCGCCGCGAAGATCTGCTGCTTGATAAAGTTCTGCATTTCCGAGCTGGTGCGGCAGGGATTGACGCCGGCCTGCAGCCGTCCGCTGTCCAGCTCTGCCATAACCTCCTCAAGCAGAGGATCTACGTTTTCAAAGGTATAGGAGGTCATCGAAGGGGTTTGCCCACTATCGACAATCGTCTGCTGGATTTCATGGCCCAATATGATCTCAAGGAAGGCCAGGCCCGTATTAATCTGCTCCTCGCTGGCGTTGGAGGGGATAAAAAACACGTCGGGCTCGATATTGTCAATGGAGGTAATCCCTGCCTCAGAGGTAGGCTTCATAAAGGTGCCGATTTCAAAATCGCAGGAATTTTTCAGAACCTCCAGCGCGCCGCTGTAGATAAAGGTGCAGGCGGCCCGGCCCTGTGAAAAGGCCGCGTTGGCGTCATCCTGGGTTACATTAATGCCGCCGTCGCCTGGATACCAGTAGCCAGCCTCATACCAAGCCTGTACCTGCTCGATGCATCCGCGGATCACTTCGCCGGCCTCAGTACCCGGAAGCACGGAAACCGTGCCGTCGGCAACGCCGTAGGCCGTCCCCTCGCCTACCTTAGCGTCCAGCTCGCCGTAGGTCATGCCGTAAAGGCAGTCCTGCATAGTGGCCGAGTTGGTGGAAAATCCGAAAATGTCATCCGCCTTCAGGGTTTCAAAAATTGCGGTCATTTCGTCCCAGGTTTCCGGCTCTTCAAAGCCGTACTCGTCAAACATTGTCTTATTGTAGAAGGTAGTGTGGTAAACTGTCTTCATGGGCAGCGCGTAGATCTCGCCGTTCTCTCCCAGGCAAGGCTCCAGCATCCCCTCGTTCACATTGCTCACGATTTCCTCGCTGATTTTGCCCTTCAGGTCAAGGTTCATGCCGATATCATAGAAGGAATTGACCCGGGTTCCCCAGTAATAGCCGATTGTGGGAGGATCGCCGGCGGAAATCGCCGTTTTGATCACCTGCTCGCGGGTGCTGTTATCGCATGGAATATACTCCACCTCGATCTCCGGATGCTCGGCCTGGAGCTTTTCCACGCCCGCCACGATAAACGCGTCCGGATCTCCGGTAACGCCGGAAATGGTCAGCTTTCCATAGGTCTTGTCCTCCGCCTCGGAGCGCCGCCGGCAGACGCCGCGGATGAAGGATCCGCGCCTGCGGGAGTGCTTTCAGAGGAACCGTCCCCGCCCGCGCAGGCGGTCAGGGCCGACACCATCGCCAGTGCCAAAAGAACGCTGATTGTTTTTCTCAACATAGGGATACTCCTTTCTCTTTTTCCGTTTCTTCTATCATCAGCCATCCGGCTAACAATCCATGGAAAGCTTTTTCGCGCGCCGCAGCGCCTCCATGACCTGCGGATCAACGGGAGCCTCCACGCTGCCCATGCCCGCCGCCAGCTGCTCATCGTTGTCAAAGGACGCGATCGGCACCGACGGGAACGGATGCCCCTCCATTAAATACCGCAGGGCGTAGTCCATCATAGAACACTCACCGTCTCCACACGCCTTCTTCAAAAGGCTGAAAATCTGATCGTTAGCTTCTCCGTCGTATACGTCCGTCACGCTTTTCGGCAGAGCCTCACCCGCCGCCCGGCGGGTAAAATACCCCTTGGCCACTGACATATAGGCCATAGCGTTCAGCCCGGCACGCCCCTGATATCTGTAGGTTTCCTGGTCCATCAGCACAAAGGACTGGTCCGCCAGTCCGCTGAAATTTACATCCGCCAGGCTCCACATCAGCTGGTTGCAGACAAAGCCCTGCAGCCCGTGCTCCTTTGCGTAGCGTTTGCCTCCATCACCCGGGAAAGCTTCCAGTTGGAGCAGCCATAATAGCGGATTTTCCCAGCCTTCACCTGCTTCTCCAGAAATTCCACGATTCTCCCCGCCGGGCGCCTGGGGTCATCCCGGTGGAGAAAATAAAGATCCACGTAATCGGTATGCAGCAGCTCCAGGCTGCTGTTTAGATCTTCTTCGATTTCCGCGTCGCTGCACCGGGGGATCTGCATCGTTTGCATTCGGGGATGGGCCCCCTTGGTGGAGATCACCAGCCGGTCCCTTTCTGGAAACTCCTTGAGCCATTTTCCAATAGCGGTTTCCGACAGCGGCCCCATGCCGGGCTCCCAGTCACCGTAGATATGGGCGGTATCGATGAAGTTCCCTCCCAGTTCCACATACCTGCTCAGCTGGTGAATCGCTTCCTTTTCCGGCATGGCGCTGCCGTAGTTCACCGTGCCCAGGCATAAAGGAGCGACGGAAAGCTCTGTGTTTAAAAATTTTATTTTTTTCATTTCTTTTCCTCCCTTCCAACGAAACCAATTGGATAAAATGCGTTTTGACCGAAATCTATCTATTCCGCCAAAGGCGGCAATGCTGCCTGCGGTTGTTGCTCGCAAAAATCTTATTGACTTCTGAAAAAGTATAAATGCTTTTCTGCAAACGCTTCTTTCGGCGTCTCACTCTGTCCCTAATTCTAAACATTTATAGAATCAGCAGATTGGTGAAAAAATCAATAAAAAGCTGTTATTTTGCGTTTTAATCAAAATAACAGCCGGTTTGGCGCCGTTTATAAATGTTTAGAATTTCGCACAAATTTATTTTGTATAAACCCCTTCAACTTATCAGTTATCAGACAAGTTGAAGTAAAATGATTCCCTTGATTTTATCCCAGGGAAAGGATTATGGATGATCCCTTCCCCAAAAGCCAGCGGCGTATTTCGCTACGCCTTCTCCGGTTCCAGCCAATCCTTCATCCGCTGGAGCAGCATGTCGTAATGCTCCACCATGATTCGTACCGCCCGTTCCGTTTCCCGCGCCCGGAGTGCTTCAAAGCATTCCTCATGCTGCTGCATGCTCCTTTTGCTGCCGTGAAAGGCAACGATATCCCGCAGATAAACATGAAGCAGATTTTCCACAATTTCTATCGCTTTGATAAACAGCGGATTCCCCGTAAGCTGGGCCAAATAGCTGTGGTAGCCCATATCAAAATGAAAATAAGACTCATAGTCCCCCGCAAAGCGCATCTGCTCCAAATAATCGGAAAGCCGGGCAATTTCTTCATCACTGGCACACTGGGACACGATCCGCACACATTCTACCTGTATGCTTTTAGTAAACTCAAGAATGCTGATACTGTCGCCGCCGCTGAGCATCAGAGAGGGAATCAACAGATTCAAATAGAAGCTGGTATCAACCTGCTCCACGTAGGTACCCTTTCCCTGCCGGGAGCGAACAATTCCCAGCGCGCTAAGCCTTTGCACCGCTTGACGCACTGTGCTGCGGCTTACAGAAAAAGCCTCTCGAAGCTCGTTCTCCGAAGGATCATCTCACCCTTTTTCCAATCGCCCTCGATAATCATATTCAGCATTTTTTCGAATACCTCATCGGCAACGTTCTTCTTTTCAATTGGTTGAATCATTTTTTCCCCTTATTCATTCACACTTATCGGTTGTCTGACAACTTATATTATAATAACCTATTTCTGCTTTGTCAACCAGCCGTCTTAACAAATCAAGAATCAAAACTTTTACATATTATACAAAAATAGACTTTATCTTTTCAAAAATCAAATCATTATTTTTTAAAGACAGCGCTCTCCTTCCCTATGCGGCTTAAATCGGCTGTCAATCAGCAAGAAAAGGAAGCAGGCTGTTTCCCTATTTTCTTAAAGGCCTATTATAATGGAACTGCGAAAGCCTTCCGGGATGGATGAGTAAAAAATACGGAGCAAGCATTCCAGAGCCTATCCGACAGATGCTAAAAAGTAATTCTTAACCATTGGTTGGATGCGGCAATAAAAATTTCGTAAAAAGAGTCCTGCGCATATTGCGTCCAGTCTTAACCAAGCATGCGGCACCAGAGAAATTGATACCCTTTGGCCGCAGAAATCAAGATTTAAAATAAAAAAACTGCGGCCGCAAATTGCTGACCGCAGATCTGGTGGACGCAGGGGGACTCGAACCCTCGACCTCTCGCGTGTGAGGCGAACGCTCTAACCAGCTGAGCTATGCGTCCAAGAAATAAAAAGCTTCCCCCGAAAAGCCGGGGGATAACCTTATTCTCCATGGTGACCCGAACGAGAATCGAACTCGTGATTCCGCCGTGAAAGGCGGTGTCTTGACCTCTTGACCATCGGGCCATTGGTAGCGGCAAATGGACTTGAACCATCGACACTTCGGGTATGAACCGAATGCTCTAGCCAGCTGAGCTATGCCGCCATATTTCGCCACTATTCAGTGAGCGAGATTTATTATAATATATATAGGACAGGTTTGTCAAGGCTTTTTTCACAATCTCTCAATTTAACCACAAGAAAAATAGTTGTTTTGGGAATTTTGCGTTCTTGTGGAAAAAACCACGATGTGATACAGTATAATCAGTAAGAAAATGGAATTTGTTTTACTTTAAGGAGGGACCGCCATGAACCAAATAGAAACCGCTAGAATTCTGATTCGGCCCTATCGCCCTTCCGACGCTGACAGCGTATGGCAGGTCCTGAGAAGGAAGGAAATCTATGATACTACCTACGCTATTCCCCGGAATTATCCCCGGGAACGGTGGATTGGTGGATCCAGTTTGTGGAAAGCGCGAGAAAAAACCGTACCAGCTACGAATTCGGCATGTTTGACAAGCACACCGGGGCTTATCTTGGCAACTGCGGCGTGATCAATGTTCAGCCCGCCTTGCGCTCCGGCGCTATTTCTTACTTTGTCAATCCGGACTGCTGGAACCTGGGCTACGCCACAGAGGCCTGTTCCGCCATGCTGGCTTTGCTTTCAACGAGCTGGGCCTTTGCCGGGTCTCAGGCAGGTGTATGGCGAAAAACGGCGCTTCCCGGAAGGTTATGGAAAAGCTGGGCTTTCTTTACGAGGGCACCGGCAGGCGTGAGCTGCTGAAGGACGGCGTCTTTTACGATGTGGACCACTTAGCTATTTTAAAGGAAGAATGGGCCGGCTATCTCGGTTTTTAAGCGTCTTCTCCCCTTTTAAGCCTGGACTCTCAAACCGGCTTTGCCCTGCGGCAAAAAGCCGAGTCTTTTTAAAAAAGTAATCAACGGTTTCTTAACCTAAAAAAGTTTTCCACCGCAAATTGTTGAAAGAGTTGAAACTCATAACGTTCTGTAATATTGGATTTTGTTATTACCGGCCGCTTGATGTTACAGCTTTTTCTACACACAATATTTTGTGGTTTTATCCGTAACTAAAGGAGTATCCGGAATGGAAAAGTTTGTTAAAATCTTAAAAAAGCTATTCCCTTTCACTATTATTTTGATTCTAGTCTATTTTGTTCCGCCGATCTTTATCCTGGTGCAGCAGGAGGAAGAAGTTATTGAGCGTATGCTGACAGCGGATCTAATGATTCTAAATCCGGGAATTTCTTTTATTGCCGCAATGGCATTTGGCGTACGCAACGGATTCCACTGGTATTTTGTACTTTTGGTAGTAATTTTATTCTTTCTCTGCCTTTTGTTCATTTATGGCTTCTCTTTTTTCGGCTTTCTGCTCATCTATGGGGTGGCCGCCATTCTTGGCCTATACCTTGGAAAAAGTCTGAAAGAGGGCCGGGATGAAATGTATCTATGATGGCTGTACCGCAAAGCTCTCTGGCAAAAAGAACTGCGGCTGGATAAAATTTTCTATAAAAAGCTGCGTTACCTGTGTTCTTCCTCGTGTCCTTACTGTTTTTTTATAATCACCCCGGCCCTAAAGCCCTTGTCTTCTTAGAACAGACAAAAGGCCCGCCTCCTGCACAACACAGGAGGCGGGCCTTTTCAGCCGTTTTCATAAAGCGAGTCTGGCAGTCTGCGCCAAATCCGCTCCTTCGGCCGCAGGCCAGCCCTCTTTTAGGCGGTCAAACGCCTTCAGAGAAATGGCGGCGGCGCCGGCAGGATTTCCTGCGGTTAAATCGATAAGGAATAGTTCGGGGATTCCTTGGTGATTTGAATATCGTGAGGATGGCTTTCCTTCAGGCCCGCGCCAGTGATCTTCACGAACTTAGCCTTCGCGTGAAGCTCCTCAATGGTGCCGCAGCCGGTATAGCCCATGCCGGCCCTCAGGCCGCCGATCATCTGGAACACGGTATCGGACAAAGCGCCTTATAAGGCACCCGGCCCTCTACGCCCTCGGGAACCAGTTTTTTGTTGTCGCTTTGGAAATAGCGGTCCTTGCTGCCGTGTCCCATAGCGGCCAGGCTGCCCATGCCGCGGTAGACCTTAAACTGGCGGCCCTGGTAAATCTCGCTGTCGCTGGGGGATTCCTCGCAGCCGGCAATCATAGAACCGATCATAACCACGTTGGCGCCGGCGGCCAGGGCCTTGACGATATCGCCGCTGTACTTGATGCCGCCGTCGGCGATCACCGGGATGCCATATTTAGAAGCCTCGCAGGCGGCGTCATAAACCGCTGTGATCTGGGGCACGCCGATACCCGCCACCACACGGGTGGTACAGATGGAGCCTGGGCCAATGCCGACCTTGATGCAGTCCGCGCCCGCGTCGATCAGAGCCTTAGCGGCCTCGGCGGTGGCGATATTGCCCGCGATCAGCTGAACATCGGGATAAGCTTTCTTTACCTTGCGGACGGTCTCCACCACGTTGCTGTTGTGTCCGTGGGCAGAATCCAGAGCGAGAACGTCCACCTGGGCCTTTACCAGCTCGGCCACCCTTTCCAGTACATCCGGGGTAGCGCCGATGGCAGCGCCGCACAAAAGCCGTCCATTCTGATCCCTGGAGGAGTTGGGATATTGAACCGCCTTCTCGATATCCTTAATGGTGATCAGGCCCTTGAGGCGTCCCTCGCCGTCCACAATGGGCAGCTTTTCAATTTTATGCTTTCGCAGGATCTCCTGGGCCTCCTCTAGGGTGGTGCCCACCGGAGCGGTCACCAGGTTTTCCCTGGTCATTACCTCGGCGATCCGCTGGCTGTAATCCTGCTCGGTCATAAACCGCAGGTCCCGGTTGGTGATGATGCCCACCAGCTTGTCGTTTTCACAAATCGGCACGCCGGAGATCTTGTATTTTGCCATCAGATTGTTGGCGTCGCTGACATAATGGTTTGGGGAAAGGAAAAACGGGTTGACAATTACCCCGTTTTCGGACCGCTTTACCCGGTCTACCTGGTCTGCCTGCTGCTCAATCGTCATATTCTTGTGGATGATGCCAACGCCGCCCTCTCTGGAAATGGCGATGGCCATGCGGGCTTCTGTCACCGTATCCATGGCGGCGGTGATCAGCGGCGTATTTAAACGGATCTTCTTGGTCAGCCAGGTGCTTACGTCTACCTCCTTGGGCTGTACGTTGGATTCTCCTGGAATTAACAGGACATCGTCAAAGGTCAGGCCTTCTTTGACAAACTTCTCTTGAAAATTAGTGTTTAACATCCTATACGGTCCTCCTTGTTCAGTTATTGATCTTTCCCCTTGCCTCAGCGTTCAAAACAAGGCTGGATTTTCCCCTCCAGCCTTAATTTATATAACCTTAATTTTAGCAAAAACAACCCTGTTTTTCAAGTAGTTCCGCATAGAAAATATCACGAGGAACTTTCCCCATTTTTTCTGCTTTTTGGCCTCATTCCCTAATTTATTGCTTTATCAGTAATTCAATAAAAGAATTAAACTGATAAAATCCTTTTGTTGGTGCAGCTTCAGCGAACAGAACCACCAGCACTGCTGGTGAGGGTAAAAAAGCTTTAGCTGCAAGTCGCGAGCGAAGCGAGTTGACAAATAGCAACCGTACAAATTGTGCAAGTTGCCAATAGCGGGAGGGATGCTATATCAATAGCGGCGGAGCAAGTGATGCAGGAGAAAAAAGTTTCGGCGCGTCTTGAGACGCCGGCCGGCAGCGGGCCTTATCGGGCCTGCTCAACCCTCCGGCAAAGCCGGAGGGTTTGACTCCCCCGCAGCCATGAAGGGCTTGCCCGCAGGCTTTGGGGGTCCGGCCTCCGCCGGACCTCCCTCATCGGCGCTTTTACCGCTGCTTCTCGATTCTGTCGATTCCCAGATAGGGGCGCAGCACCTCGGGAACGGTGACGGAACCGTCGTCGTTCTGATACTGCTCCACGATCGCTGGGATTACCCGGCTGGTGGCCAAACCGGAGGCGTTCAGAGTATGGGCCAGATGCAGCTTTTTATCGGCGCCCCGGTATTTGACATTGCCGCGGCGGGCCTGGTAATCCCTGGCGTTGGACGCGGAGCTTACCTCCTTATAGATGCCATGCTGGGAATCCAACCTCGATATCGTAGGTTCGCGCCATAGAGAAGGAGCAGTCGCCTGCCGCCAGCTTACTCAGGCGGTAGTGGAGGCCAAGCTCCTGGACCAGCCGCTCTGCCTTGCCGACCAGCTCCTCAAAGGCGGCGTCCGACTGATCCTCGGTGGTATACTGAACCATTTCCACCTTATTGAACTGGTGGCCCCGGATCATGCCCCTTTCTTCCGCACGGTAGCTGCCGGCCTCTCTCCGGTAGCAGGGGGTGTAAGCGATATATTTTCTCGGCAGGTCTTCCTCGCTTAGGATTTCGTCGCGATGGATGTTGACCAGCGCGGTCTCGGCGGTTGGCAGCATAAATTTCCGGTCGGAGCTGGTAGGATTCTCGATCCAATAGACCTCGTCACCAAATTTCGGGAACTGGCCCGCCACATAGCCGCACTCATATCCCAGCATGTGGGGAGGCAGAATAAACTCATAACCGTCCTTGATATGCTCGTTGACAAAGAAATTAAGGAGCGCCCATTCCAAACGGGAGCCCCAGCCCCGGTACAGCCAGGAGCCGGCTCCGGCGATTTTTGCGCCCCGCTGGTAGTCGATCATCCCAGCCTTCGCAAAGCTCCACGTGGTTTTTCGGCTCATAGTCAAACTTAGGCTGCTCCTTAAAATAGCGGATAGCTGGTTCTGCTCCTTGCCGCCGGCACAAACGTCCTCGTCCGGCAGGTTGGGCAGGGAAAGCAGCAGATCCTTCTGCTTTTCCTCCAGCTCCGCCAGTTTCGCGTCGCCCTCCTTGATTTCCGCGGAAAGCGCCTTCATACGCTCCATCAGGGGGGGCCGTGTCTTCTCCCGCCTTTTTCAGCTGGGGGATCTTTTTGCTGTCCGCGTTCTGCTCCGCTTTTTTGCTTTCCACCTCGCCGGTCAGCTCACGGCGCTTTTTGTCAATGTCCAGAATTTCATCCACGATGGAATCCAGATTCATTTCCCGTTTGCGGATTCTCTCCTTTACCTTTTCTCCATCGGTACGAATCATTTTAATGTCTAACATAGCTTTTTACCCCTTTTTATTCTTCTCCGCCTAACAGGCGTGCTAGATTCTGCAAATCCTCCTGGCTGTAAAACTCAATGGTCAAAACTCCCTTTTCCTTGCCTTTTTCTTGAATTTTGACCTTCCTTCCCAAATGCTCGTTGAGGGAAAGCTCCACTTCCTCAATGAAAACAGGACGCTTCTTTACCCTTTTGGCCCTTTCGTCCCCGCCGTGGAGGACGGCGTTGGCCTTTTTCGCCAGCTTTTCCAGCTCCCTCACGGAAAGGCCTTGCTTCACCGCCAGCTGGGCCGCCTGAAGCTGGTCGTCCTCGCTTTCAAAGGCCAGCAGGGTTCTCGCATGGCCCGCGCTCAGCTTTCCGCCGGACACCATATGGATAATCTCCTCAGGCAGCCGGAGCAGCCGCATGGCGTTGGTGATGGCCGGACGGGATTTTCCTACGGACCGGCTGACCTCCTCCTGGGTAAAGTGATAGTGCTCCATCAGGGTCTGATAGCCCTGGCTTCCTCGATGGGGGATAGATCCTCCTCTGGAGGTTTTCGATCAGCGCCAGCTCCATCACCTGGCCGTCGCTCAGCTCCCTAATCACCACCGGAACCTCCTGGACCCCCGCCATGCGGCAGGCGCGGAACCGCCGTTCACCGGCCACGATCTGGTAGCCGCCTCCGGCGATAGGCCTTACCAACAGGGGCTGGAGCACTCCGTGCTGGGCGATAGAATCCGCCAGCTCCGCCAGGGCCTCGTCGTCAAACTCCCGCCTAGGCTGATCCTGGTTAGGCTCCAGCTCTGATATTTTTAAGGTTACGGTGCTGTTGCTGTTCTCGGTGGCGTTTTCCATGAAAATCGCGTCCAAGCCTTTGCCAAGCCCGCCTTTTTTCGCTGCCAAAATAACATTCCTCCTATCACATAGAAATTGCTTCGTTCCGGACGGACGCCTTTTTCATAGCTTTTCCTCCTTTATCTGCCGGACCTTTTCCAAAGTGCTGTTTTCTTTTTCACCAATAGGCCGCGCCCGCCGTAATTATATCCTTACGAAAAGCCGCGGATTTTTCTCAAATCAGCGGCTTGTCCTATCGAATAAATTCCGCTTTCCCTTAAAATGCTCTCCATTGACTTTCCGGAACGTTTTTATGCCTTTACCGGTTATTTTTTTCCAGCTCTTCCGCCAGGCTCCGGTAGGCTTCTGTTCCCCGGTTGCTTTTATCAAAGTACATAATGGGCACCCCGTAGCTTGGGGCCTCCGACAAGCGCACGCTTCTGGGGATCACGCTTCTGAACACCTTGCGGGGAAAGTATTTTTTTACTTCCTCCACCACCTGCTGGGTCAGGTTTAATCTGCCGTCGTACATAGTCAGCAGAACCCCTTCAATCTCCAGGCGCTCGTTATACTGGCGTTTAACCCGCCGCACGCTGTTCATCAGCTGGCTTAGGCCCTCCAGGGCGTAGTATTCGCATTGAATCGGTACTAAAAGAGTATCCGCCGCGCAGAGAGCGTTCGTGGTGATCATTCCAAGAGAGGGCGGGCAGTCGATGAACAGATATTCATATTCCTCCCTAAGGGGAGCCAGAGCCGTTTTCAGCCGGGCTTCCCGATGGTCAAAGTCCACCAGCTCCAGCTCGCGCCCGCCAGGTTCAGGCTGCTGGAAGAATGGTTAAATTGGGAAACTGGGTTTGAACCAGCGCCTCTTTGGCGCCCGCTTCCCCAATGAGAAGCTCATAGGTGGATTTTGGCACGCTTCTCCGGTCGATTCCTACTCCGCTGGAGGCGTTTCCCTGGGGATCGATATCCACCAGCAGAGTTTTATGCCCCCTCTCGCCCATAGCGGCGGAAAGGTTGACCGCTGTTGTGGTTTTTCCAACGCCGCCCTTTTGATTGGCGACAGCGATGATCTTCCCCATACCTGTTTCCTCCCTTAGTTTCCGTCGGCTGAAATTTTTATTTTTTCACAGCTTCAAGCCCTTATATAGCCGTTCATGCTGCCGGCGGACATTCAAAGCCGCCGCGTTATCCTCTATCCATGGTCGTTTGCCTGTAACGCTCATTTGACTCTTAAACGGACGGACGCAGAGGCGCGTCCGCATGATCAAGCATGTTTTGCCATGTTCTGGCCGCCGGTTTTTATCGGCAGCGGATTTATTATATCACTTTTTGCTTTCTTTTAAAAGGCTTCCGTTTAAAAAATTAGAAAATTCATGTTTCACGTGAAACATAAGCTTTCTAATTTTTAAAAATTTCGCGGAGGGAAGTATCTTTTCTATCTCTAACGGCTTCAGGCGGCTTTCCATTTTTTAGGAACGCTTAAAAAGCTGCGCTTTTTAATAAAACAATCCCGGTTTTTTCCGGCGTGCCCTAAAGCCCCATAAAAAGACTTGAAAGCAGCAAAAGGAAAGGCCGGCGGAATGATTCCGCCGGCCTTTCCCCTTTGGGGAATAAATTGGAAATAGGGCATGGATCTATAAGAACTTTCGTCGCACGCTGTTTCTATGCCGAGTGCCTGTCCAAAGCGGCTGCCTTGGGGATTCTCACCACGCACTCTATGTATTCTTCCGTTTCCTTTTGATCGGTAAAGGCGTCGATTCCAGACAGCCGCATGGTATCCACAGCCTTATTAATGGTATTCATAAAAATTCTTACGTCTTTGATAATAATCCGCCGATGGCTTTTCCGTTCCTGTTCCCGGTTTTTCTCCAGCAGCCTTTCCACGAAATCCTCGGTTTGCTTAACATTTAACCCCCGCTCTATCATATGCCGCAGAGCGATAGACCGGAGTCCTCCGTCCTTCAGCTTCAAAACAGCCCTGGCGTGGCGTTCCGTCAGCCCCGCTCTTTGAATGGCTTCTCTTTCCTCCGGGGCCAGCCGGAGCAGCCGCAGCTTATTTGCAATGGTCGATTGCTTTTTTCCCAGCCGCTTGGCGGCTTCCTCTTGGGTAATGTGCCACTCCTGAATCAGCTTTTCGATGCCTTCCGCTTCTTCAAAGGGGTCTAAATCCACACGCTGTAAATTTTCCAGCAGAGAATAAATCGCCGCCTGCTGGTCGTCACAATCAATTACCAGACAAGGCACCTTTTCACTTCCAGCCAGAGCCGCCGCCCGCAGGCGCCGTTCTCCGGCGATCAGCTCAAACCCGGCCAGTCCCGCTTTGCGGACTGTTAAAGGCTGTAATACCCCGTTTTCCTGAATGCTTCTAGCCAGCTCCAGCAATTCCTCGTTGGAGAAATTTTTTCTCGGCTGCGCCTTCCCCGGACAGATCTGCACCAGCGGATCTGTCTCACCCTATTTTCTTCCTTTGACCGTAAACGCATCTGCGCCACCTCCAATGCTTGTCCATTTCCTTAGGATCATCCTATCACGGATGGGGCGCGGATTCTGTCGTATTGTGAGCAAAGAATTTAGGTTGTTTTGTCGTTTATAAGGGCTTTTTCGCAATTTTTGAGCCGTGGCGGGGATACAGCGCCGGAGTAGCCCTTTCTTTTTTCACTGTCACCAGCGTGCGGCCGCTTCCGTCAGGCAGAAAATACTCCGCCGTCTTTTCGGCCCGCCCTCCCAGCAGCTGAAATGCCTTTTCTGCCTGGGAAAGCTCCTCTTTTACCTGCGGCCCCTTCGCCGCTAAGAAAATACCGCCGACCCTTACAAATGGAAGACAATACTCCGCCAGCAGATTCAGAGGAGCGACCGCCCTGGAAACCGCGGCGTCAAAGTTCTGGCGCAGGCCGGAAAGTTTTCCACCATCCTCGGCCCGGCTGTGGATAATGTCCGCATCCAGCCCCAGTGTTCCGCAGACCGCCTGCAAAAACGTTAATCGCTTCTTTAAGCTGTCCAAAAGAGCCAGCCTCAAATCCGGCCGGGCAATTTTTAAGGGCAGGCCTGGAAATCCGGCTCCCGTCCCCACGTCGATCAGCTTCGCCCCCTGGGGAAGCTCCGCGAATCCCAGCAGCGCCAAACTGTCTACAAAATGCTTAATCAAAACCTCCTCCGGTTCCCGGATCGCGGTCAGATTCATTTTTTATTCCACTCCAGCAGCAGACGGCAGTAACCGTCAAACTGATCCAGCTGTTCCGGCTTAACAGCACTCCAAAGCCCTCGCAGTACGCTTTCAGCTTTTCCCGGTCGATCATCCTTTGCCCCCTTTTCTATCGATAAACAAAAAAACTCCGTCTTAATCTAACACAGGAATTTAAAATGATATTGTCTCCCGATTATGCATGGCGCCGCAGTCATTTTGAAGCCCGCGGCCATTTTGCTAACCGGAACAATTGATAAGGAAAAAGCCTGCTTTCACAGCCGCACTCCCCTTTAGAGAAAACGAATCCGCGAAAACAGGACAAATTTCCATTTTTTCCGCTTTGTAAATTCATCCTTGAAGCCCTTGCTGCTAAAACAACTCAGCCGCAGGGATTGCCAATCATTTTACCGCCTTTCCGTTCTGGCTGAGCCAAATCAGCAGTACTGAAATATCCGCCGGGCTGACGCCGGAAATCCGGGAGGCCTGGCCGATATTTCCCGGACGAACCCGGTTCAGCTTTTCCTGGGCCTCGGAGGAAATTCCGTGGATTTCCTGATAATCGAGCTCCTTTGGCAGACGCTTTCCTTCCAAACGGCGCATTTCATCAATCTGGGATTTCTGCCGCCGGATATAGCCTCATATTTAATTTCCACTTCCACCTGTTCAAAAATGTTCGGGTCTAGATCCGGCCGGGTGGTATCCACCGGGGCCAGGCAGGCGTAATCCACCTGGGGCCGCTTGAGAAGCTCCAGCAGGCGGATCCCCGTTTCCACCGGGGATGTTCACGTGAAACCAAAATCTCATTCAGTTCCTTGGTAGGAGGGAGAGAAGTCTTTTTCAGCCTGTTCAGCTCTTTTCTTTTCAGCTCCTGCTTTTCCACAAAACGGTTCCAGCGGCTGTCGCTGATTAAACCGATTTCCCTGCCTAAAGGCGTCAGCTCTCGTCGGCGTTATCCTGGCGCAGCACCAGTCGATATTCCGAACGGGAGGTCATCATCCGGTAAGGATCCTCCACTCCCTTGGTCACCAAATCGTCGATCAAGGTGCCGATATACGAGCTGGCCCGGTCCAAAACAACCTGCTCCCGGCCCTTGATTTTCAGCGCCGCGTTCATTCCGGCCACCAGGCCCTGGGCGGCGGCCTCCTCATAGCCGGAGCTGCCGTTAAACTGCCCTGCTCCGTATAAGCCAGGGTAGTCCATAAATTCCAGGGTGGCCGCCATTTGCAGCGGATCCACACAGTCGTATTCAATGGCGTAAGCGCAGCGCATCACCAGGCAGTGCTCCAGTCCCTTAATGGAATGATAAAACTGAAGCTGCACCTCCTCCGGCAGAGAGGATGACATTCCCTGTAAATACATCTCCTCCGTGTTTTCACCGCATGGCTCAATAAACAGCTGATGCCGTTCCTTATCGGCAAACCGGACAATCTTATCCTCCAGGCTGGGACAGTACCGGGGGCCTACCCCTCGATCTTTCCCCCGTATAAGGGCGAACGGTGTATATTCTCCAAAATGATCTGCTTCGTTTTTTCATTGGTCCAGCTGATATGGCAGACCGCCTTGTTTTCCAGAGGCTCTGCGGTATCGTAAGAAAAAGGAATCACCGGGTCCTCCCCCGGCTGCTCCTGAAGTCCGGAAAAATCAATGGAGCTCTTCAGCACCCGGGCTGGGGTGCCGGTCTTAAACCGGCGCAGGCGAAGCCCAAGCTCCTTCAGACTTTTTCCCAAAAACGCCGCCGGAAAGGTGCCGTCCGGGCCGCTTTCATAGGAAACCTCTCCCACATAGATTCGGCCTCCTAAATAGGTGCCGGTAGCCACGATCACCGCCTTCGCCTCAAATACGGCTTTCATCCGGGTCACCGCCTGCCAGCGGTCATCCCCCAGCCTGCGGATTTCCGTAATCTCGCCCTGACGGAGGTCTAAATTTTCCTGAAGCTCCAGCTTGTGCTTCATAACCTCGCTGTATTTTCTCCGGTCGATCTGCGCCCGCAGAGAGTGGACCGCCGGGCCCTTTCCCCGGTTGAGCATCCGCATTTGCAGCAGGCACTGATCTGCGGTTTTTCCCATTTCTCCGCCCAAGGCGTCGATTTCCCGCACCAGGTGTCCCTTAGCGGTGCCTCCAATAGACGGATTGCAGGGGCAATTCCCCACCGCGTCCATATTAATAGTAAACACGGCGGTTTTACAGCCCAGACGGGCGGCGGCCAGCGCCGCCTCAATTCCCGCGTGGCCGGCGCCGATTACCACCACGTCGTATTGTCCTGCTAAATATTCCATTCTGGCATCAACTCCATTTTAAACTGGTTCTTTTCGGGCTTCCCAGAAGGATCCTATGGAACTTTACTCCCTATTCCTGCTTTCCCGATTCACTTTCCCACGCAGAACCGGTGGAACACCTGATCCACCACCGCCTCGCTTGCCCGTTCTCCCGTCAATTCCAAAAGCGCCTGCACCGCCCCTTCAATAGAAACAGTCACCGCGTCTAAGGTCATGCCAAGCTCCAGCGCCTCTAATCCCTCGTTTACACAGGCCAGGGCCTCCTTCGCCGCCTGCTGCTGGCGCTCTGTAGCCAAAAGCCCCTCAGAAGGCTCCAGTTCACTGATTCCGGCAAGCTCCGCCAATGCCTGCTGCAATTCCTCCAGGCCCTTACCCTCGGAGGCTACTAAAAATACTATTTGTTTAACTTTATTTTTAATATACTTAACGTCTATTTTGGTATCTAAATCTGTTTTATTGATTACCGCGATGGATGGCACACCCTGTAGAGAATCCAGCAAGTTCCGGTCATCCTCGTTCAGCTCCTGGGAGGCGTCGAACACTGCCAGCACCAGGTCTGCGGTCTGGACCCGGTCCTTGGCCCGGTTTACGCCGATCTGCTCCACCAGATCCTCGGTGGAACGGATGCCCGCCGTATCCGAAAGCCGCAGGGTCACGTCTCCCACTAAAACGGTTTCCTCCACTACGTCCCGGGTAGTGCCGGGAAGCTCGGTGACGATAGACCGTTCGCACCCGGAAAGCAGGTTCATTAAAGTGGATTTTCCCACATTGGGCCTGCCGGCGATCACCGTATTCAGGCCTCCCGGATCGCTTTGCCGGCGTCGTACTGGCTCAGCAGCCTTTCCAGGGCGGCCTCCGCCTTTTTCAGCCTGGCGGTAAGCTCCATTTCCTCCACCTGGGGAATATCCTCCTCCGGATAATCCGCCCAGGCGGAAAGATGGGCAGCCGTAAAAACCAGGCTGTCCTTTACGGAAGCAATTGCCTTATGGATGGCCCCATCCCTGCCGGCTAAGGCTGTTCTGGCGGCCTGCCGGCCCTTGGCGCCGATCATATCCATAACCGCTTCCGCTTCTGTCAAACCCATTTTCCCGTTGAGAAAGGCCCGCCGGGTAAATTCTCCCGGCCCAGCGGGAGAGGCTCCCCCGTCCAGCACAGCCCGCAGCACCCGGCGGGTCAGATACAGCCCCCCGTGACAGGAAAATTCCACCACGTCCTCGCCGGTATAGCTGTGAGGCGCCCGGAACACCAGGCTACAGCCTCGTCGATATCCTCGCCGTTTGACCGGATTCTGCCGTAAGCGGCGGTATACCCTTTCATCTGGGACAGCTTTTTCCCTCCGGCGCTTTGAAACACCCGGTCGCCAATGGCAAGGGCGTCCCTGCCGGAAACTCGGATCACCCCGATGCCTCCCACCCCCTGGGCGGTGGAAATGGCGGCAATCGTATTTTCCCAGCTGCTCCGGCCGCTATCATTTTTTTTCAATCCAGCTCACCACACTTTAAATATCACACTTTATAATGATCCCGCCGGCACCTGCAAAAAACGGCGATTCGTTTTTGAATCGCCGTTTTCATTCCGCAATATTTTAATTTATTCGTCCCTTTTCGGTCGATCTTGCCGTACAAGGGAGAAACCGGCGATTCATCCTTTACAGGCTTCTTTTCCTGAACCGGTTTCGGCTGAGCCGGAATTCCGGGCACAATCTTCTCATAAGCCGCGGCGTTCTTTTTAATTTCCGGCCTGGGCTGGGTTCCCGCGCTGGCAGCGGCCTCCCCCTTGGTTCCATCCTGAGACTGGTCCGGGAACGGAAATTGTTGTTTCTAGGCCGGCGCCCTCTCTCCGGGGACGGAAGCTCTGCTTTACCTTGGGATCCGGACCGATGACCACGTGCCGCCCCATATCCTCGCCCTCAGACCAGGAAATAGCGCCGTTAACCTTTTGCACCGTGGTATGGATGATTCTTCTCTCATAGGGGTTCATCGGCTCTAAAGAACTGTTCCGGCCGGTTTTCACCGCTTTTATGGCCATTTTTCTAGCCAGGCTTTCCAGGGTTTTTTCCCTTTTTTCCCGGTAATTGCCCGTATTAATGGTAATCCGGTAATAGGAGTTGTCCACATGATTGGCAACCAAGCCGGTCAGATACTGTAAAGCGTCCAGGGTCTCTCCCCTGTGTCCGATGATAAAGCCGATATTATCGCCGGAAAGGTTCAATACCGCGCCGCCTTCCACCTCTTCAATATTGATCTGGACCCCCTGGGCCCCCATTTTCTCTAAAATCTCGCGAAGATAATCCGCCGCCGCGGACGCCGGGGTAATGGAAATATAGGCTCTCACCTTGCGGGAGCTCCGCCGAACAATCCGAATTTCTTCTTTTCAGGCATTTGAAGAACTTCAAACTCTACTTCATGGGTTTCCATGCCAAGCTGCCGGCAGGCAGCCTGCTGCGCCTCCTCTATGGTCGCGCCAATGCCAATTGCTTCTCTTTCCAAAAAGCTCACCCCTCTTTTTAACCCTTCTTGCTTCCTAAATAATCACTGGTCGATTTATTGCTTCCCTTTTTCCTGCCGGAGGATTTTTTCGCGCTTTTCTGCGGCTCCGCTTTTTTCTGCGACGCGGGAAGGCCTCCCATATTTTTGGGACCCTCCGGCAAAGCGATCATCTTTACCTTTTTCTCCTCGATTTCCCTCAAAGCGATCCGCGCCGCCTCTTCCTTGGCGATCATGGTATCTGCGTTGTAGAAGATATTCAGCACCCAGGTCTGCAGGAACTGGAGCACGGTGTTGATAATCCAGTAAAAGCCTACGGCCGCCGGCACGGTATAAGCGATCCAGGCGGAGAACAGAGGCAGAATGAACATCATCCATTTCATGCAGCCCTGCATGGCCATCTGGTTGCCGGTAATTTTGGGCATCAGCACTGGGTTACCAGAGAGCTGACCAGGCACAGCACGGGAATCAGCCACAGCATAGAGCTGAAGGAGCTTGACTGAGGCGTATCCAGCAGGTTCAAGCCAAGAAAATTAAAGCCCTGCCCGAAGGAGGCGATATTTGCCGCCTCGTCAGCGGAAAACATGGGCAGAAAATCCTTAAAGAAGTCGAAATGCTTTACAATATCGATTTCTCCGTAAAAGCCGCTGAACAAATTTCCCACGCCGGGCACCTGCTGGAGCAGCTGTCTGGCCTCTTCTACCTTGTTTCCGGCGATGTGCAGGGTATTCTGCAGCGGATTCACCACGGAATAGTAAATGCCCATCATGATGATCAGAGGAATAATAGAGGTCAGGCAGCCCCCCATAGGGTTGACGCCCTCCTGCTGGTAAAGCTTCTGCATTTCCTCCGACATTTTTTGCTTGTTATCACCATATTTTTTCTGAATCTCTTTCTGTTTTCCCTGCAGCCTGGTATTTTTGGCCATAGACTTCTGCTGCTTAATGGAAAACGGAAACATGATTATTTTCAATACTATGGTAAACAGAATAATCGAGACGCCGTAATTCTTGGTAAACTCGTAAAAAAACCAAAGCAGGTAACCGAAAACGTTACCGATCCAACTAAAAATCTGCATACCTGCGATTTTCCTCCCAACGCCGCCGGACTAGGCGGCCGGCCGTTACTTTTTATTTTTCTTTTTTCGTTTTTCCTTCTTTTCGGGCACCGGGTCGTAGCCTCCCTTGGAGAAGGGATTGCACCTTAAAATGCGCCAAAGGGTCAGCAGCCCGCCCTTCAGGCGCCGAATCTCTCGATGGCCTGCAAGCCGTAATTGGAGCAGGTGGGATAATACTTGCAGCAGGGCCGGCTTAAAGGGGAAATCGCCCTTTGATAAAACCGGATAAGCCAAATAAGCGGGCGCTTCATTTGAAAACTCCCGCCTCTTTCAGCTGCTTTGTCATCGCCCTTTTCACGGCCTCACATTTTACAAAGGGCGTTTTTCCCCGGGCTACAAAAACAAAATCATATCCTGTTTTCAATTCCGGCGCGATCAGCCGGAACGCTTCCCGCATGATCCTGCGGGACCGGTTTCGCTGCACCGCGATTCCGATCTTCTTGCTGGTGGTAAATCCAATCCGCAGGCCGGCTTTCCGATTTTTCATCACATAAGTAACCAAAACAGGAGATACATAAGATTTTCCCCTGTGGTAAAGGCGGCGAAAATCCTTATTTTCCTTCAGCGTTGTGAACATGGCGTTCGGTTTCATGTGCTCCCCTGTTTTCGTCCCGCGGCTTCAGTTCCCGCGGCCTTGTCCGATTTCATCGATCTTTCCAGCGAAATTTTGTTTTTCACTTTTATTTCGGCAGGGAACTCTCACCCCCTGCCGGTCTTTTCCGTTAAAAACCTAAAATTCAGCCAATATTAATGAAAAAGACTCCATTAATAAGAAAGATGCTTTCTTCCCTTCGCCCTGCGGCGAGACAATACCTTGCGGCCGTTTCTGTCAGCCATTCTCTTTCTAAAGCCATGCTCCTTTTTTCTGTGGAGCTTCTTCGGCTGGTAAGTTCTCAGCATGAGTAACCCCCCTTTCCAGCGTAAAACCTTGCAATTTAGCATTATATATGAAAAATAGGGCGGCTGTCAACCTTTTCAGCCAGATCATCCCGAATCTTTTCCTTTTTTCAGGCCCATCAGGCCCAAAACCTTGTGAAAGAAAAGAAGCCGCCCCACAACATGATGAAATCTCACAAAAATAAAAAATTTTAGTGTTTTTTCTTCCAAATGAAACATGTGGAAAACTATTTGTGTATTCCGGGAATTTGTGATAAAATAATTCTATATAGCGCCTGCCTCTCCCGGCAGGCGGCTGATATCTGAAAATTACATTCGGAGGAAGATAGAATGGAATCCTTTCACGAAGCATGGGATCTGATCTGCGATTACTGCAAGGCCCATATTACGGACGTTGCTTATAAAACCTGGATCAGCCGGATCGAGCCCGTCAAGCTGGACTTCGACGCGGGGGACGCCATCCTGATGGTGCCCAACGAGTTTCACCGGCAGACCCTGAACCGGTGCTATATGCCCCTGTTAAATTCCGCAGTCCACGAGATTTTCGGCTCGGGCATCAACATTATCTTTACCATTCCCAACGAGGCCGGTGAAAAGAAGGCAGCCCCAAACGACAACCTGGCTATCGACTCGGAATATGAATTCACCTTTGACACCTATATCGTAGGCTCCTCCAATAAATTCGCCCACGCCGCCTCGCTGGCGGTGGCGGCTAATCCGGCCGCGCCTACAACCCCCTGTTCATTTACGGAAACTCCGGCCTGGGAAAAACCCATCTGCTTTACGCCATCTGCAACGACCTAAAGCGCAGCCACCCGGAGATGACCACCCTGTACATAAAGGGAGACGATTTCACCAACGAGCTGATCGACGCGATCCAGCATGGGACAACCTCCACCTTTCATCAGAAATACCGGAAAACCGACGTGCTTCTGGTAGACGACATCCAGTTTATCGCCGGCAAGGATTCCACCCAGGAGGAATTTTTCCATACCTTTAATTCCCTGTATGAAGCAAAAAAGCAGATCGTCCTTACATCCGACCGTCCTCCCAAGGAGATCCAGACTCTGGAGGACAGGCTCCGCACCCGGTTTGAATGGGGCCTGATCGCCGACATTCAGCCCCCGGATTTTGAGACCAGGATCGCTATTATAAAAAGGAAAGCGGAGGCCCTGGATCTGGAGCTGCCAGGCGATGTGTGCGAATACATTGCCACCCGTCTGAAAACCAATATCCGGCAGCTGGAGGGCGCGGTAAAGAAAATGAAAGCCAACTGGCTTTTAAACGGGGACGCCCCCACCATGGCGAACGCCCAGACCGCCATCTCAGACATTCTGAACAACGACCAGCCGCCTCCGCTGACGGTAGAGAAGATCATCGAGGAGGTGGGCCGCACCTTCGGGGTTTCCCCCGACGATATCCGGTCCTCCAAGCGGAGCGCCAACATTTCCACGCCCGGCAGATCGCCGTTTACGTGGTGCGGGAGATCACCCAGCTCTCCATGACCACGATCGGCGAGGAGTTCGGCGGCAGGGATCACTCCACCGTGGTGTACGCGGTGCAGCAGGTGGAGAAAAACATGAAAAAGGATTCCAAAACCAAGGCCATGGTGAGGATATCATCAAAAATATCCGGGACCGCTGATTTTACACATCCCGGTGGATAAGCTTTCCACATTCCACAAAACCGGTGGAAAACCAAAGCTTCCGTCCGCTTCTCTTTTCCACTTTTTTTCCACATTCCACCGCCGGATTTCCACGGGGATGTGTAAAACTGCAGGGCGCCGCTTTTCTTTCCACCCGTCCGCCACATCCATTCCACAGGGGCTTTTCCCGTTTTCTTCCCGGATTTCCTAAGAAAAAAAGGCTTTTCCACATTTTCACGGCCCCTACTACTATTGCTATTAATAATTACTATTCTGTCCTTTCCTAAAGAGAGATTTTCCTTTGCCAGCCGGATTCCGGCCAAACAGAGGGACGCCCCCTCCCCGGAGCGTTTCCCCTGTGGAAAATCTTATCCTTTCGGACCGGACTCAAAAAAAGCCCGGCGAAATACAAGCGGCAGGCAAAGCCGAACCGCTGAAATCCGCCAGGCCCGGAATTGAACCTGGAAAAGAATACCAAACGGGATTTCTGCTTTATTGTTTTCGCATAAGCGGGAAAGCCCTTAAATCTACTTTTTATGAAAGAAAGCAGGAGGTTTTTATGAAAATTCAATGTCAAAAATCTCAGCTGGTGGAGGCGGTTTCCAACGTACAGAGAGCCGTTTCCTCAAAATCCACACTGGCCGCCTTGGAGGGGATTCTCTTGAAAACCACCACGAACGGCGATTTAAAGCTTTGCGGCTATGACCTGGAGCTGGGCATCACAACGGTGATCGAGGCCCAGGTGGACGAGCCGGGAGAGGTGGTTCTCAGCGCCAGGCTGTTTGGCGATATCGTGAGAAGGCTGCCTGATGAAACGGTGACCATTCTGGTGGACGAAAAAATGATCACCCAGATCACCTGCGGCCCTTCGGAATTTTCCATTGTAGGCATCCCCAGCTCCGAATATCCGGAGCTTCCCTCCGTGGAGGGGGCCTCCAGCATCGACCTGACCAGCCCGATTCTGAAAAGCATGATCCGCCAGACCCTGTTCGCGGTGGCGGATACCGACGCTAAGCCCGTCCATACCGGCACCCTGTTCAATATTGAGAACGGGATCATCCGCCTGGTGTCTGTGGACGGCTACCGGCTGGCCATGCGGACGGAAATGATCAACCTGAAATTTGAGGAGGAGGACGAGATCCGGTTTGTGGTGCCGGGCAAGACCCTCTCCGAGGTGATCAAGCTGCTGCCGGACCAGGATGAAAACGTGGAGATCCTAGTGGGCAGGCGGCACATTATTTTCAAGATCGAGAAATATTCCGTGATCTCCCGGCTTTTAGAGGGAGAATTCCTGGATTATAAGGCGGCGATTCCCGCCCAGTTCACCACAGAGGTGACAGTGAACACCAGAAACCTGATCAACAGTGTGGAGCGCGTCTCCCTGCTGATCACCGACCGGCTGAAAAGCCCGGTGCGCTGCATTTTCTCCGAGGACGGAGAAATCAAGATTTCCTGCGTCACCTCGATCGGCAAGGCCAACGACGAGCTTTCCGCCCAGATTACCGGGCCGGAGGTGGAGATCGGCTTTAACAACCGTTATCTGCTGGACGCCCTGCGGAATGCGGACACGGACGAGGTCAAGGTTCAGCTGACCGGCCCGGTCAGCCCCATGAAGATCGTTCCCACCCAGGGGGATTCTTTCCTGTTCCTGGTGCTGCCCGTCCGGCTGAAGCAGGAATAAGATCAGTAAGGAGCATTCATGAAAAAGGAACAAATCCAGATTGATACGGAATTTATCCGTTTAGATTCCCTATTAAAGCTTTCCGGCGGCGCGGTCACCGGCGGCCAGGCCAAGGTAGCCATTCAGAGCGGCCAGGTTTTGGTCAACGGGGAGGTCTGCACCATGCGGGGAAAAAAAATGCGCCCCGGCGATACCGCTCAGATCGGGGAGCTGTTGATTGAGGTGCTGGCGTAAGTGAAGGTCAACCGGCTTGGTTTTCGGGATTACCGCAATTTAAAAGAGAATGAGCTGATCCCCGGGCCTCAGGTCAACGTGATCTGCGGGGATAACGCCCAGGGCAAAACCAATCTGCTGGAGGCGGTTTGGCTGTTTACCGGGGGGAGGTCCTTCCGGGGCGCCAGGGATCAGGAGCTGATCGCCTTTTCCTCCCAGGCCGGCGCCGTGCTGGCGCTGGATTTCGAGGCGGAGGAACGGGAGCAGACGGCGAAAATCACCATCGGCCGGGGGGCGAAAAAACGGACCGCCCAGCTTAACGGGGTGGACCAGCCGGCTGCCTCGTCGCTGATTGGCAAATTCTGCGCCGTGGTATTTTCTCCGGACCACCTTTCCCTTGTTAAGGAGGGGCCGTCTATGCGGCGGAAATTTTTGGACGCCGCCCTTTGCCAGAGAAAACCCGCCTATGCCAGGCTGCTGAGCCAATACAGCCGGACCCTGGCCCAAAGGAATACCCTGCTCAAGGATATTTCCTATCATTCGGAGCTTTTGGAAACCCTGGAGATCTGGGACGAAAAGCTATCGGGACTGGGGGCGGCTATTACCATAGAACGAAAGCGCTATCTTGAAAGGCTTTCCGAGGCCGCCGGAGAGATTTACGACGGCATTTCCCAGGGAAGGGAAAGGTTCGCCGTCCGCTATGACAGCGGCCTGCTCAGGGACGGCGGGGAGGAAGCCGGGTATCGGGAGAGGCTTTTCTCTCTGCTGCAAAACGGGAGAAAAGAGGATCTGAACGCCGGGTTCACCACGAAGGGGCCCCACCGGGACGACCTGCTGGTGACCGTTCAGGAAAAATCCGCCAGGGAATACGCTCCCAGGGGCAGCAGCGTTCCTGCGTGCTGGCGCTGAAGCTGGCGGAGGCCGCCCTGCTGGCGGAAGCTCTGGGGGAAAAGCCGGTGATTCTGCTGGACGACGTGATGAGCGAGCTGGACGCCTCCCGCCAGGACTACCTGCTGAACAAAATTCAGGCTGGCAGGTGTTTATCACCTGCTGCGATCCCAACTCCATTTCGGGCTTGTCCCAGGCAGAACCTTTTACGTAGAAAACGGAGAGATCCGGGGGTAACAGGGCCTTGGAAAAGCAAAAAGACAGCCGGGGCCTTCGGTCAAAGGCTTGAAGGCCGGTAAGAGGTCCGGAAACGCGCTGGGAATTTTTTAATCTCTTTTATTTTGTTTATTCCATTTTATTTGTTTTATTTTTATAATATATTTATTCGATTTCATTTGATTTATCGTTAGAGGAGAAGAGCTTATGTATCTTCATTTGGGCCAGGAAACCGTGGTAAAGATGGACAGCATTGTGGGAATCTTTGATCTGGATACCTCCACCATCTCCAAATTTACCCGGGATTATCTGACTCAGGCGGAAAAAAGCGGCAAAGTGGTTAACGTATCTATGGAACTGCCAAAATCCTTTGTGGTGTGCGCGGAAAAGAAAAGAACCACCGTGTATATCAGTCAGATTTCTTCCTCCACCCTGCTGAAGCGGATGGATTTTCTGAAAACCACAGAAACCAATCTGATTTCGATTCCAAAGGAAGCGCCGGCTCCGGAAAGGTAGGATGGAATATGAAAAATCAATTGCCGTTTTGTCCCTACTGCAAAAGCAGAATGTCCTATTTGCAGGCCTGGGGCATCCATAAGGACGGGGAATACCGGTGCCCGCGGTGCGGGAAAGCGTCTAATATCCGGTATACCAAAAGGCTCAGAACCTTCGCCGCCGCAGCCTCAGCTTTGGGCTTTCTCATCGCCGTTTTGCTGGTAATCTTCCGGCAGGGGATTCAGTTCGGCCATGTTCTCCTGATCATCGTTCCCTTTCTGTTCTTTTTTCTCCTGGCTCCCTTCACTATTGTGCTTTCGCCCATGAAGGGGCATAGAAAAAAGCATGTCAGAGGCGCAAAGCCCGCCGGCTCCTTCCACAGAGAGCTTTCCGGCCGCCGCGCCGCCGGCGCGTTTTCGGAGGAACGGCCGGTTTCGGAAGAGAAAACGGATCCATACCGGGAAAAATTCTATGATCCGGACCCGCCCGGGAAAAACGCCGGGGATTCCCTGGAAATCAGCAGCGCTTCCCACAGCGGCTATTATTCCTCAAAATATGATTTTTCCTTATTTGAGGAAACCAGGCGGATCGATAAGGTAAAAAATAATCCTTCCGTTTCCAAAAGGCGGCAGGCCCAAAGGCCGGCCAAACGGCGGGTGGACCCGCTGAAAAAGCCCGGGGGGACGGAAGAAGAAATAGATCAGATTTTACAGGATTTCATCGATGAATAAATGGAGGTTTCACCTTGGAAAACAATGAGATTACGCAAACCAACGAAGAATACGGCGCAAGCGACATACAGGTGCTGGAGGGACTGGAGGCCGTCCGGAAGCGTCCGGGCATGTATATCGGCTCCACCGGGCCCAGGGGCCTGCATCACCTGGTCTACGAGATCGTGGACAACGCCATCGACGAGGCCCTGGCCGGCTACTGCGATAAAATCGACGTGCGGATTCTCCCCGGCGATATCATCGTGGTAGAGGACAACGGCCGCGGCATCCCAGTGGGAATCCAGCCAAAAATGGGAATCCCCGCGGTGACGGTGGTGTTTACCGTGCTTCACGCCGGCGGAAAGTTCGGCGGCGGCGGCTACAAGGTTTCCGGCGCCTTCACGGCGTGGGAGCCTCGGTGGTCAACGCCCTCTCCACCTGGCTGGAGGTAGAGGTCAGCGACGGCGCTCATATTTACCGCCAGCGGTTTGAACGGGGAAAAACCATCACCGACCTGGAGATGATAGGCGACACCACAAAAACAGGGACGAAGGTTACCTTCCAGGCGGATCCGGAGATTTTCAGCGAAAGCACGGTCTACGAATATGAAACCCTGGAAACCCGCCTGCGGGAGCAGGCGTTTCTGAACGCTGGCATCCATATCGAGCTGGTGGACGAGCGGGATCCGGAAAACAGGGTGCAGAAGAATTTCCTTTACGAGGGCGGCATCTCCAGCTTTGTGGAGTTCCTGCATAAAAGGAAATCCCTGGAGGTCATTCATCCGGATATTATCCATGTAAAGGGCGCCCTCACCGACGGCTCCGCCGAGGCCGAGGTGGCCATGCAGTATAACGAAAGCTACAATGAGCTGTTGATCTCCTTTGCCAACAATATCCATACCACCGACGGCGGCACCCATGAGGAGGGCTTTAAACGGGCCCTCACCAGAATCATGAACGATTACGCCAGAAAATATAATATCTTAAAGGACGGGGATAAGAATCTGTCCGGCGAGGATGTGCGGGAGGGCCTGACCGCCATCATCAGCGTCAAGCTGAAGGAAGCCCAGTTTGAGGGCCAGACCAAGGCGAAGCTGGGCAATACAGAGATCCGCACCCTGGTGGATAATCTGATCAGTGAAAAGCTTTCCGCTTATTTGGAGGAGAACCCGGCTACCGCCAGGGCCATCTTTGAAAAAGCTATGGCCGCCAGCCGGGCCAGAGAGGCCGCCCGGAAGGCCAGGGAGCTGGTAAGAAGAAAATCCGCGCTGGAAAGCGCCGCCCTGCCGGGCAAGCTGGCGGACTGCCAGTCCAGAAATCCGGAGGAAACGGAAATCTATATCGTAGAGGGAGATTCCGCCGGCGGCTCCGCCAAGGGCGGGCGGGACCGGAAATTCCAGGCGATCCTTCCTCTGTGGGGCAAAATGCTCAACGTGGAAAAGGCCAGGCTGGATAAGGTCTACGGCAATGACAAGCTGATGCCGGTTATCACCGCTTTGGGATGCGGCATTGGAGATGAATTTGATCTGGCGAAGCTGCGTTACGGCAAGGTCATCATCATGGCGGATGCGACGTGGACGGGTCCCATATCCGGACCCTGCTGCTGACGTTTTTCTTCCGGTTCATGAAGCCGCTGATCGAGGAGGGACATATCTATATCGCCCAGCCCCCCCTCTACCGGCTGACCAAGGGCAAAAACCATTACTACGCCTATTCCGATAAGGAACGGGATCAAATGCTGAAGGAAATGACCGTCACGGCGCCGATCCAGCGGTATAAGGGCCTGGGCGAGATGGATTCCGAGCAGCTTTGGGAAACCACCATGAATCCGGAAACCCGGATCATGCTGAAGGTAGAGCTGGAGGACGCGGCCGCCGCGGACGAAACCTTTACCATCCTGATGGGCGACAAGGTAGAGCCAGGCGGGAATTTATCGAGAAAAACGCCAAGTATGTTCAGAATCTGGACGTCTAAAGGGAGAAAGGCTTGGACAGCTTAGCGCCGGGAAATGGGCTCTGATCCCCGCCCCGGCGCCCTCGGAGCAGAAAAAGGCGCCGGGGCTTCCGGCGGCTTCTCCGGAAATTGCGAGAACGAAGCTGCCTCTCCCAGCGGTAAAACGCCGCGGGCAGGCCCGCGAAAAAGCGGAGAGAATCCGGGATTCCTGTGGAATCCCATTATAAGATTAACTGATACTGAAGGAGGAAGCGACAGCGCTTATGGAAACCAACAACGACAGTCCGAACTATACGGGAGGACGATTGGGATGAGGCTGCCGAGGAAAATTATCCCCAGGAGCTGACGGAGGTGCTGCAGGCCGCCGATGTGGCGGAGCAGCTGGAGCAGGCCCAGGAGGAGGAGTATACTCCCGACTGGGACGGCACCGACGCGGAGTTTGTAGAGGATGAGGACGCGGCGGAATATGAGGAGCAGTACGCGGGCATCAAGCTTTCCTATACCCTGAACCGGGAGGAGGCCATGGCCTGCCTGAAACGGGCTCACATCTATAAAACAGTGGGCCGCCGGGCGTGCTGGAAACCGGAATTTTAATTGTGGCCGCGGCGTTGTTTTTCGTCTCCTTCGGCTTGTATCAGGGAGGCTATAACCTGGCATTGGGAATCCTCAGCCTGGCGGTCGCGGCGGCGGTTTGGCTGGTTCCGTACCTTGATATGCGGAAACGGGCCGGTGAGATCGCCGGCGGCAGGAAAATCGAGGTGGAGATTTATCCCGACGAGGTGGTGGTCGGCTCCGGCGAGGGCCAGTGGGAAATTCCCCTGGACGGCACCAGCAGCTTTGAGGAATTTGATGACCTGATGGTATTGTTTACCCCGAAAAACGCTATTTTAGCCATGCCCATGCGGGCCATGGAGCCTGCTGTTATCGCGGATATCCAGGGAATGCTCATCGCGGGATGTATTCCCGAAAAGCGGTAAGCGGCGGCTGGAAAACCGGAGGCGCTTATGATTTCAGAAAGTAAAATTATCGTACGGTATCAGGAGACCGACCAAATGGGCATCGCCCACCATTCGGTTTATCCGGTATGGTTCGAGGTGGCAAGAACAGATTTTATCAAAAAGCTGGGGATCACCTATTCCGAGATCGAGAAAATGGGGGTTATGCTCCCTTTGACAGAGGTCACCTGCAAATATTATAAGGGAACCCGATACGAGGATGAGCTGACGGTGACGGCAAGGGTGCTGTCCGTCTCTCCCAGCCGGATGACCTTTGGGTATCAGGTGTTCCTGCCCGGTGAAAAGAGGCCTGTCAGCGAGGGAACCACATCCCACGGCTTTGTGGACAGCGGGACCTTCCGGGCTATGAATTTAAAGAAACGCTTTCCAAAGCTTTACCAGGATTTATTTGACAGTATAGAGCCGCGGGACGCGGGAGGCTGAAAGCCGCTGCGGGAAAGGCGGGAGCGCCGCGGGGCAAAAAGCCGCGTGCTTGAACAGCTTCCGGACGGCGGAGAAAAAGCAGAGTTAAGAAGAAAGCTGACGTTCCATAAAGCAAGGCGGAAAGCTTCCGCCGAAGGGTGAAAGCAGAGGAAAAGGCAGCGAAAAAGGAGATTAAAAACATGGACGAAAAAAATATGGAGCCAAGATCCAATGTAATCGAGGTGGATATTCAAAAGGAGATGCAGAAATCCTTTTTGGATTACTCCATGTCGGTCATTGTATCCCGGGCTTTGCCGGATGTAAGGGATGGGTTAAAGCCGGTGCACCGCCGGATTCTCTATTCCCAGTATGAGGATGGCCTGACTCCGGATAAGGCCTATAAAAAGTGCGCCACCACCGTCGGCAACGTGCTGGGCCGTTACCATCCTCACGGCGACGCGTCCGTTTACGACGCCCTGGTCCGTCTGGCCCAGGATTTCTCCATGCACTATCCCCTGGTGGACGGCCATGGAAATTTCGGTTCCGTGGACGGCGACCCGCCGGCCGCCTACCGTTATACGGAAGCCAGAATGAGCAAAATCTCCACGGAAATGCTGACGGATATCGATAAGGATACGGTCAACTTTATTTCCAACTACGACGACAGCCGCAAGGAGCCGGAGGTTCTGCCATCCCGGTTTCCAAACCTGCTGGTCAATGGCTCCACTGGCATCGCCGTGGGCATGGCCACCAACATTCCTCCCCATAATCTGGGGGAAACCATCGACGCGGTTTGCTACCTGATCGACAATCCGGACGCGGCCTGGAGGATCTGATGGAATACATCAAGGGGCCGGACTTTCCTACCGGGGCTATGATTATGGGCCGGGCGGGCATCCGGGCCGCTTACGCCACCGGCCGGGGCAAGATCACCGTGCGGGCCGTGGCGGAAATTGTGGAGGAGAAAAACGGCCGGTTTAAGATCATTGTCACCGAGCTTCCCTACCAGGTGAACAAGGCCCGGCTCATCGAATCCATTGCCGACATGGTGAAGGATAAGAGAATCGAGGGCATTTCCAATATTGACGACCACTCCGACCGGAACGGCATGCATATCGAGATCGATTTGAAACGGGACGCCTCGCCTCAGATCGTTTTAAACCAGCTTTATTCCTATACCCAGATGCAGACCACCTTCGGCGTGATTATGCTGGCCATTGTAAACGGCGAGCCGAAGACCCTGACCCTGAAAGAAATGCTTCAGGAATACATCAAGTTTCAGGAGGAGGTCATCACCCGCCGGACCATCTACGACCTGAAGAAGGCCCGGGAGCGCGCCCATATTTTAGAGGGCTTGAAGATCGCGCTGGACAATATCGACGAGATTATTTCCATTATCCGCAATTCCAAGGACCGTCCCACCGCCAAGGCCAGAATGACGGAACGGTTCGGCCTGGACGACGTGCAGACCGAGGCCATTGTGCAGATGCGCCTGGGACAGCTCACCGGCCTGGAACGGCAGAAAATCGAAGACGAATTGGCGGCGCTGGAATTGAAGATCAAGGATTATGAGGATATCCTGGCCCATGAGGAACGGGTGAAGGCCATCGTTAAGGATGAGCTGATGGGAATCCGGAATAAGTACGCTGACGAGAGAAAAACGGAGATCATGGCAGTCAGCGGCGAGGTGGATATCGAGGATCTGATTCCCCAGGAGGAATGCGTGCTGACCCTGACCAATTTCGGCTACGTGAAACGCCAGAAAATGGATACCTACCGGACCCAGCGCCGGGGAGGCCGTGGAATTTCCGGCATGAGCCGCCGGGAGGAGGACGTGGCCACAGAGATGTTCGTCATCAATTCCCACGACTACGTCATGTTCTTTACCAGCACCGGCCGGGTGTACCGGCTGAAATGCTATGAGATTCCCGAGGCTCCAGAACCTCCAAGGGAATGAATATCGCCAATCTGCTGCCCATCACCGCTGAGGAAAAGGTCACGTCTATGATCCGGGTGCCGGAATTTGACGAGGAGAAATATCTGGTGATGGTCACCCGCAACGGCATCATCAAGAGGACCTTTTGAGCGCTTACAATTCCGCCAGAAAGGGCGGCCTCATCGCCATCGAGCTGGATGAGGCGACGAGCTGGCCTGGGTGCGGGTCACCGACGGCAGCAACGAGCTGATCGTGGCCACCAAAAGGGTATGGCCATCCGGTTCCATGAAAGGGACGTCCGCCTTGTGGGACGCACCGCCAGAGGCGTGAAGGCCATCACCCTGGGCGAAGACGACTGCGTGGTGGGCATGGCCCGTCTCCGTGAGGGCGGCAAGGTGCTGACGGTCTCTGAGACCGGCTACGGCAGGCTCTCCCCCATCTCCGATTACCGGATTCAGTACCGGGGCGGCAAGGGCCTGCTGAACTATCACGTGGATAAGTACGGCGATGTGCCGCTATCAAGGTGGTAGACCTGGACGACGACGTAATCCTGATCTCCGCCGACGGTGTGATCATCCGGATTCAGGCGGATTCCATCCGGGAATGTGCCAGACCCAGCAAGGGCGTCCGGGTCATGCGGATCGGCGAGGATAACAAGGTGGTCACCCTGGCAAGGGCTCCCCACGAGGAGGAAGACGACGGCGAGGAATTAGAAGGCCTGGAGAATACCGAAGGCGGGGAAGAGGAGATCCCGGACAGCGCTGGGGCTGAAGAAGCTCAGACCCCGGAGGAGTGACGCAACGCCTCGCCGTCGGCCGAAAGGCAGCGGCGCTGTTCCGGGCGCGGAGAAACCCGGAGCTTGCCAAGGATAAAAAGCGCCCTTGACGGATGGCGCGGCGCAGACGAAGGAAGCCTGCCGCGGGTTCGAAAAAATACTGCGGTTCGATGTTTTTCACAGAGTGATTCAAGAAAATAAATAAGCGCGGGCAGTTTGCCCGCGCTTATTTTATCTCCGGCTCTGAATTTTCATAAAGAATTAAATACTCTTCAACAAGGCTTTTATAATTTGCTGTTTTTGTTGATTCAAGGAGCACCAGCAGTCGAGAATCTCTCTTTGCTCCGTGGTAAGAAAAACCGGATCGTTCGCTTCTGAAAAAAATTGGGATAACGTGATTCCGATTCCTTTGCACAGCTTATCCAGGGAAAAAATAGTCGGTATTTGATGTTTTCGGTACCAGGTGGAGATCGTCGATTGGGGGATACCGCAATTTTTTGCTAACTCATATTCCGACCAGTTTCGCTGGACGCGAAGTCGGGTAATTTCCATTAAAATATCTTTCATGTGATTGTCTTTTCCTCCCGGGGGTATAGCTGATTACGATAGTTATTATAAGAGATTGTTTCTAAAAACGTTACCTCTTTTTGGTTGACCTACAAATTTTTAAGATTATTTATCAGGTTATTTATTACTAATAAAAACAGGCAAAGCATTTTGAGAACTTGAAAGCGCTCATATGCTTTGCCTGTTTTTATACTTTTTGTAGATAAAACAACCAATATAACTAATATAATGAAAAACAACTAAGATAATCAGAAGAACTGATTACAACAACCGGCCGGGACGGAGAAGAACAAAATCCGGAGCGCCGCAAGCCGGGCAGTCTAAGAATGACCCAGCCTTGGCGCGGCGCAGCCAAACCTGTCTGCCGGAAACGGCTTGACCGCCTGATCCGCCGCCCTGTATGGCCAATGCCCGGTGGGTTGGGCCATGCCAGAGACTTGATCAGTGCTCAAATATTTTCTTACGTAGACTGAGGTTTTCCCACGGCCTGCGAATTTTGATTGATTATCAATGGAGGTCAAAACGACCATGGTTTTCCGATGATTTTTATTTACTAATAGTCTTATTATTTATAAAAAATACTATTAGTTAGAAAAACTCGCCAGCCTTTAAGCAATTTACCGATGATGTTACGCTTTCGGGACGTTTGGGACATAGATTTTCATGTCCCGCTCTTCGCCCGCCGCAAAAGCGGAGAGATCCCTTGCCGCCCGGATCAGACAGCAGCTTTCCCCTTGTAAGGTCAGGATACGGTCTTTTAAGGAGCCGCCCAGCAAAACGGTCCCGTTTTGAAATTCCAGAGGCAGGTCCAGAGTCTCCGGATTTTTTCCGGAGCAGAAGGCGCAGAGAACCGACGGGCTTTTTCCTTCCGGGTCCTCCCGGACGTAGGCCAGCAGGCTGCCTTTGGCTTTCAGCAGGCGGAAGCTTCCCTCTTTGAAAACGGGATGCTCCTCCCGGATTTCCCCCAGCCGCCGGTACCAGGCAAGCAGCTCCTGATTTTCCCTGCCCCAGGGGTAACAGCCCCGGTTGAAGGGATCCTTATAACCCTCCATGCCGGCTTCGTCGCCATAGTAAACGCAGGGCACGCCAGGCAGGGTGTACTGCATGGCGGAGGCCGCCATCATCAGCCGAACGCCCCGTTCTCTCTGCCCGGAGGAAAGAGTTTGGGCCGACTGCCATTCCCGTCCCCGTCCCTGAGAGGCTCTCCCGCCAGCACGGTAACGGCGCGCTCCGTATCGTGGGTGCCAATGTGATTCATCAGCATCCGGACCACCTGGGGCGGATAATTTTCCAGAACGGATAAAATCCCCTCGGCAATTTGAGCCGCGTCAGCCCCGGTGAAAAATCCCAAAACCGCGTTCCGGAAGGGATAGTTCATCACACTGTCAAGCTGCCGGCCCAAAAGATACCGCCTGCGGCTTCCATAGCTTTCCTTGGTGGTAGCGTCCTCCCAGACCTCTCCCAGAACCACCGCGTCCGGTTTCTCCTCCTTGGCGGCCTCCGTGAGTTGGTCGAGAAAGGAATCCGGCAGTTCATCGGCTACGTCCAGCCGCCAGCCGGAAGCGCCCTTTTTCAGCCATTTTCTGACCACGCCCTGCCGTCCATTAATATACTTATTGTAATTATTATCGGTTTCTTCAACTTCCGGTAATGTTTCAAACCCCCACCAGGAATGATATTTTTCCGGCCAGGAAATAAAATGATACCAGCTGAAATAGGGAGACTGCTGAGACTGGTAGCTCCCGGCTGGGGATACCGGCCCTGGCGGTTGAAATACACGCTGTCGCTGCCGGTATGGCTGAATACGCCGTCCAGCATCACCCGGATGCCCAGCTTCCGGCGGCGGCGCAGAGGCTCTGAAAGTCCTCCTCCGTGCCCAGGACCGGATCGATTTTGGTGTAGTCCGCCGTGTTGTACCGGTGGTTGGAATGGGCCTCAAAAATGGGGTTCAAATAGAGGCAGGTGACATGGAGGGATTTTAAATAGGGCAGCTTTTCCTCAATCCCCCTTAAGGTGCCCCCGAAGTAGTCGGAATTGGTCACCTCACCCCGTTCGTTGGGCCGCCAATAGGGCTGGCCGCCCCAGTCCTCTCGGATGGTCCGGTCTGGAAAGGATTATTCACCGGACCCTCCGGGCGGTAAAATCGATCGGGAAAAATTTGATAGAAAATACCGCCGCAAAGCCAGCCCGGGTCTGAAAGCCCTTTTCAT
>ENA-OQLB01000107-OQLB01000107.1-human-gut-metagenome-genome-assembly--contig:-NODE-107-length-46410-cov-12.952682_pt1 | contig 46410 bp, 62 predicted proteins | sample MGYA00242656_ERZ504813 | MGnify/ENA primary metagenome ERZ504813 (study PRJEB26092, sample SAMD00036388) | human gut metagenome | host: Homo sapiens | study: EMG produced TPA metagenomics assembly of... | reverse complement strand
TTCAAACCGCTGGCATGGCCGCGCTCGTACAGGTCGGCTTCGATTTGACGCAGGTTGTCGGGATGGTTGGCGGCCCGCCCGTAGGCCCAGTCGTGCAGCGTCTGGTTGCGCTGCCCTCGGCACTGGTGTCATGTCGGGGCGTGGTTCGCGGCGCGGCTGTTTATCGTCGTCGTCCATGACCTGGCGAGGCTGAGCCGGATAGGCTCACGCGAAGCCGCGGGCAATTGCGAGCGTTGAGTCGAAGGCCGGAGTTGTTTTGGTTCGGTTCCTTCGATGCTGCCAATGGATTCGAGCCACCGACAGATCTCACGACTGGCCTCGGGTATGCCATCGTCTCCGGGGAGGTCGCATACGCGGTAGTCGCCCTCGTTCACGGTGCTTCCCGCTCCGATGACGTATCCCTTGCGTTCCACGCGCAAATCCACGGGAATGCCGTCGGGGTATTCGCTGGTCTTCAGGTGGACGGCGTTCTTCACCTTGCCGCGCAATGCCTCGGGCAGTCGGTAGTAGGCGTGCAGTCCTCCGGAGGGGGTGCGCACGAGATAGGTCGAGGGGAACGCCGGGGTGCCGTACCGGCCCACCTGCCGGTTGAGCACGGTCCACCCGTCATCGCCACTGGTTTTGCTCATGTCCATGTCGATGACCATGAATCCCGGTGCTGGAACCACCGCATACGCCTCCACGTTGGCGGGCACCTGACTGGTGTCCACATTGGGGTCGAGCGCGAGCTTCTTCCAGTTGAACGCGCTCTTGTCGGGATTGGCCGGCACATAGTCGCACTCGAAACCGAACAATGAGGGCGGCAGCTGCGAGTCAAGCTCCAACGGCAACGGAGGCTCGGGGGTTACCGGCGAGCCATCGTCGCCTTCCTCAGCCTTGACGGCCTGACGGTACACGTCGAACCGTGACTCGTCCTGGACGCGAACAACACGCTTCTGACCACCCCACACTTTCGTGATGCCATTTGCCAGGCCAAGCAATGACATGACGTCGCCCGGTATCGGCTTATGGAATTCGTTACGGTAGACGTCGCGCGAGGCGACGAGCTGCCCGCACTTTTCCTCGTTGGTCAGAATCTCGGTGATAAGCCAATACATCTCGTCGCTGATGGCACGCGCCGGGCTGAGATTCACCATCTCCGGTTCGTCACCCTGCTCCCACAGGCGGCACGACGCCGCATAGAGCGCCGCAGGATGCTCGCGGATAAACAGCTCGATGGCATGATACTGCTCGTATGAGCGTCCCTCAGACGGGTGCATCTCCACCTTGATGAACCTGCGTTTGTCCGATGGTTCGCTGGAATCGGCGAACGGCATGTTGGTCAGAATCACGATGGTCGCCGTCGGCGTCATCGAATAATACTTGCCTCCCACCACGCGGGCGCTCATCGTCGCCCCGGTGGACAGCGCGCGCAGCAGGGGAAGCATACGCTCGGTCACTTCGCCGGCCTCGTCGTCATAGGCGAACGCCATGCCAGCCATCATGTCGTTCATCGACTCACGATTCAGCGAGAACCCGCTGTCGCAATAACCGGTGGTCTTGAACGCCGAGAACGACTTGCGATCACCCAGCACGCGCTGCACCGCGTTCGACAGCAGCAACGTCTTTCCATCGCCACCATGACCCGACAAAACAAAACTCAACTGCTTGTACGGTTCGAGCCACGGGGTGGCGAACATGCGCAGCAGGTTCGCGCACGACTTACCGTCAACGGTCAGCCATTCGCAGATTCGTTTGGCTTGCTCCACCACTTGGTTGCCCATGTTCCGCGGATCGAACGTCTGGGTCACAGCCATATCGGTGTCGCCCCGAATACAGACCACATGCCCATCCTTGCGATACCACACGCACGGGTCGATGCGCACTCCGCGTTCAACCTGACGGAACCATTGTGCTCGCTTAGCTTCGCGCATGATGGTGCTGCTCACCGCATAGTTGCGGTTCCGGTCGTTGCTGCGCTCGCCGATGTGGTATTCGTCCTCGATGCTTTTGACCGGGTGCCAGCTATTGAGCAGGCGGCGTTCTCCCGGATGGTCTTCGATGTCCGGGTCTCTGCGCCAGAGTCGCTGCTGTGACGGGCAGTAGCGCAGATGGCCTTCCCGGAGTTCCCAAATGGCTTTCTGGTATCCGGCGTGCATGACCAAGGTTTTGCCGCGTTTGCCGTTGTCATCACCGTCGGTGATCAGTTGGAGCGATTGCCCGGTGATGGTCATCACGCGGTCGAAATCGTTCGGTGGTGCGAAGACGAGTTCGAGCAGTTTGAAGCAGCCGGCGTATTTCGCCGGCAGATCCTCAGCCGGGATAGGCCTGTAATCATCGTATTGGCCGGCCATATTTTCCTTCCTTGGATAGCCGGCCCTAACTGTTACGCATTACGCCCTATAAACAAAAACACACAATATATAGATATATAGGAGAAAACATATTTATTACATGTTTTTTGTAACTGTGTAACTTGTAACGGTTAAGGCCTTGGAATTGTTGGTTTTTGACGGTTACGTTGGTGTGTAACCACTGCGTAACAAGTTACGTAACCGGTTACGGGCGGTTACGTAACCGCCCGTGGTTTATCCGCCATGCGGTTACGCCTGTTACGTTGCGGTTACGTTCGAACCAGTCAGAACTCCGGTCCCGGCTGTTGGCCGCCCTGCTGCGACGATTGCCCGACGGCAAGCACCTGTTCCAGGGTGAGACCCATCATGCCCGCGATGTCCTGGGGGGTCTTGCCGATGGCCTTCAGCTGGAGGATCTGCGTCGCCTGCTGCGCAGTCACAGGCTGCGAGGCCGCCTGTGCAGGCTGCTGCGGCGCGGCGGCGTAGTTCCGTGTGGTCTGTGGCATGGCGTTGGGCTGCTGGCCGGCGTATGGGTCGGACATCGCCTGTTCCAGACCGTCCTCGTTCGGGTTGCCGGGGGTGATCTGGAAGCTGTAGATCTTCGCGTCGGCGAAGCCTCGCGTCTGGCTTGGCTTGGTCTCGCTGAACGTGATGCGGATGGTGTCACCGACGCGCGGGAAGTTGCCCACGCCGGCCTGCTGGCTCGCCGCACGAAGATTCGGAATCGAATAGCCCTTGCAGTAGAAGACACGAACTCCGTCGTCGTAGTTGCGCTCCGGGTCGCGCAGACCGGTCTTCAGGTGGATGACGACCTGCGGCTTTGGATTGCCGTTCGGATAGAACAATGGGACTCCGGTCTGGAAGTCGGTCTGCTGCTGCGCCTCGATTCCGGTGATCTCGCCCTGATGGCTGGTGCCCACCGGGTCGTTCTTGTCGAACAGGCCTGGCGAACCGCCCTGCATCACCGAATCAAGGCTCATCTCCACGGGCGACGCCGCCTGCTGCGGCTGCTGGAAGCCGTTCTGCTGCTGGTATTGGTTCTGGTTTCCGTACATGGTTTCTCATCCTTCGTATGTTGGTTGGAGCAGTTGTTTGAGCGTTTCCCATTTGGCGGGTACGTCCGGGTACATTGAGGCGTTCAACTCCGAGAGTTCGCCCAGTTGGTCGTCTGGCCAGCTGCCGCATTGGAAGCAATGCGATGGCGACGTGGGCAGCGAATGAATCCATGCGTCGCGCACTTCCGGCCCGTCGGCGAGTTCGATGCAGTCCATCAAATTGATGAGCAGTTGGGCACGGCTCATGGACCACCGGCCGGGCTTCGGGTCGAACGGGACCTCCCACGCATAGGCGCCGTCGAGACTGGTTTTGTTCCTGGGCAGCATGAAGATGCAGTTGCGCTCGCATTTCTCGCCCGCGTTCTCCAGTCCGATGCCGTAGAGGCTGGCTTGCACTCGGTATTGCTGGCTTGGCCCGCTGGCCTTCGCCGCTCTCATGGTGGTGTCGCCGGTGATCTTCCAATCCACCGTGCTGCGCGTTTTACGGTCGTACAGGTCGATGCTGCCGTGCAGTTCGGTGCCGCCGTACAGGCCGGACAGGCTACCGACCTTGACGCGCATCTCGGCTTGGAACCGCTTCAGTCGCCTCATGTCGTCGAGGTGTCCCTCGATGAGGTTTTCCGCGTTCATCACGTCGGAGATGGTCTGCTGGTCGGCGTTGAACCATTCCTCGAACCGCGCGTGCACGCAGGTGCCGATGAACGACAGCCATGACGTTTTACGCGATTGGGGCCATCCGGCGAGCTTGGCGGCTAGGCAGTGCAGGCAGTCGGAGCCCAATTCGGACGGGCCTATCTCCGCCTGTTTCTCTCTCGGCTGGTCGCGGATGCCGGTTTCGATCATCATGCGGATCTCCGGCCACAGGCGCGGCTCCTCATGGGTGTCCACGCTTGTGGCCGGCGGTTCCGGCGGTTCGGCGAATGAAACGCCGGCCTGCGTCATGGGCGGCACGTCGACGGGTATCGCGTCACCCTGCTGTTGGGCTTGTGCGACGGCGAGAATGGCGTCATTCATGCTCATGGTTCTTCACTTCCTTGAGAAGGTCGTCGATCTGTTTCTTGATGTCGCCCAGTGCGGTCTGGCTGAGCCGTGTGATGGCCACCGCCTCGTCCGAATTGTCGAAGCGCAGCGTGTAGGTGCGGTCGCCGTCCTTCGCGATGGTTACCGGCATGCTGCCGAAGGCCATCGAATGCACGGGGAAGCCGGTCTTGCCTTGCGTCTCCAGTTCGCGTATGGCCTTGTGGATGCGTCTGGCGACGGTGAGGCCCAGCTCGTCGAGCTGGGCGGAACGGATGACGTACAGGTCGTCGGTCAGCTCGTTGCCGTCCTCGTCACGCAGGTCGTAGTCGGCGATAACGCTTTCCACGATCTGGCGATGCCCAGGCTGGACAGTTCCGCGCTCATGCGACCACCACCATAGGCTTGCCGCTCATCGCGTAATCGGCCACCGCGTCCGCCGTCAGCAGCTTCTCCAACTGGCTGAGCGGCCGCGGCCGCAGCTGGTAGGCTCCGGGATACTTGGTGGCCGGGTAGGCTTTTTCGAACGTGCCGGCGTTGATGCGGCGCGCGCCCGGCTTGACCTGCACCTTCAGATTGCCGGCTGGTAGGTGCCGACCGGATGCGAGTCGAGAATCAGGGATTTGAGATTGTCGATTTCCTCCTGTCGGCTGGCGATCTCGGCCTGCAGTTCGACGATGCGCGCCGCCTGCGCGGCGAACAATCCTTGGCGCAATTCCCCGTCCGGGTTCACGGCCTCTGTGTTTTCAATGGTTGATGGAGTCATTTGATGTGCCTTTCACGATGATTTGGGCGTAGGTGGGATACCACGCCGTCTGATGCTTGGTCTGGTTCGTGTGCCGGTTGCAGCAGGTGACCGCCTCGTCCAGTCCGGTGGGCTTGCCGAGCGGCCCGCATGTCCTGCAACGCGGCATCCAGAGACGCCGGTCAGGCATCATGCCTGTCCTTGGAGGTGAGGCGCAGTCCGGCGATGACGTCCGCCGAAGCGTCCGGGTTGCGCAGCAGCTTCGATATGGCCGCACCCTCCTTGACGGTCAGTTGGGCGATGGCGATGGCCGTCACGACGGCCGTATGCTGCTCGTTGGTGAGCATGATCTTGTCGGACAGCAACAGTTTGGTGGCTTTGTCGATGAACGTGCTGGCCGCGTTCGTGATGCCGTTCGCCGTCGGCACCAGGGCCGCCAGTTCGAAACTCAGATCCTCGTCCGCTATCAGCGCCTGCTGCACCAGACGGGGTTCGTTGATCGGCTTGCTCATGATTGTTCTCCTTGCTTGTTCGGCTCCCATTCGGGGAGCGGCTTGATTCGGATATAGAGATGTGGCTCGTACTCATGCCCGCAACACGTGTATGGGTCGCCGCTCTTGCGTTTCCGGTATTTGCCTTTGGCTCCGTACACCCACAGGTCGGGCATGCGCTTGCTGGCATGGGATTCGACGACCTGCGCGTCATCCACGTAGCGACGCCGTTCAGGGAGTCCAGAACCAGCTTCAAAAGGTTGTCGAGATCCGGACGGCCGCGATGGCTCATCCAGAATTCGGCCTCCAACCTGACCGGGCACTGGTATGGTTTCGCCTGCGGGTATTTCAACCGGAATTCCGCGAACAGGCGTTCCTCCGCCCCGACGGTGCGCTTCGGTGTCATCGCGTGCCCGTTGTAGACGCGGGGACGCCCCTTCGGCACCGGGTCGCCCGGCAAGCAGAGCGTGAACTCACTTTGTTCCATCGCCACCCCACTTCAAAAGAATCGCGAGGAATATGAGCGGCAGGATGATGGCCAGTATGAGCGAGCCGGTTATCATCCACTGCGGAGTGCCCACCGCTGGGGACACGGCTGTGCGTGGTCGCGAAACCCGCCAGCCAGCCTCAAGGAACGTGAGGGCCAATAACACGGCCGACTTCTGGCCGTCCGTGAACCGTGGCTTCGGACGACGCATATGCCGCTTTTTGCGTAACGCTTCGATGCTCATTTCGCGGCCCTCGACTTCTCCGTGGTCACGATGCCGGCCAGATCCACCACATCGGATTCGACTTGCAACACCTTGCGCATGATCTTCAGGTCGCCCTGCATGTAGGCGTCATAGCCGATCTGATGCGCCACATCGAACAGGTCGCCCAGCATGTCCGCATACCGCTGCCACTTGTCCGCCTCGGACTGTGGTTCGGGCTTGCGGGTCTCCCCGTCCAAATCCTTCTCCAATTCGACCTCCGTATCATTCAGGAGCTGCTCCATGAGCTCCTTCAGCGACATGTCCTCCGGAACCTCGACGCCGATGGCGTGGATACCGCTAATCTTGTTGTTTGACATCACTTGTCTTCCTTTCAATGTGATTGGTGATGTTGGTGCCGGCGTGAACCTTGGCAGTGCGACGCTGGCACCTTTTCCTTTTCTCCCGGTTTTGAATCCGGGAAACCCTTATTCGCCATGGACCAGCTCCCTGCGGCTTATCGCGCACCGCCGGTCCCGGTAGTCGATGACCTCCTGTGGATTCCAAACGAGCCTGCGGCCTACGCGTTTCGGCGCGGCGGATACCGACCGCCCCACTTGTCGTGGCACGACCACACGTAGAGACTGCCCTTCGAGACACCGAGGAAGCTCGCCACCTTGGCGATCGGCCAGCCGTCAAGAGACGATTCGATTTGACTACCGGCCATCACGCACCCGCTTCCAAGTCAAGGGGAGTGCAGCCCAGATACTTCTGGATGAGGTACTGCTGGCCCTTGGGCGTGACCTTCGTCGTGAAGTTCAACGACACATGACCATCCGAATGGGCAATCGATGTTTCCTTGACCTCGAACAAACCCAGTTCCATGCTCTTCTGTGTGGGCATGTTCGGGTTCCCGTTGCGCTTCATCAGGAAACCGTCCTCACGTAATTGTTTGAACAACCGGTTCTGGCCGGTCTTCACGCCGTTCTGTTTGAGGATCTTCGCCAATTCCCCAATCAGAATGCTCCGCTTCGACGTTGCGACAGCGTCAGCGAACAGCACCTTCGGCCTCTGGGCCTCAAGCTGCTTCTTCTGGTCTTCGATGGTCTTCTGCGCGATGAGCACCGCGCGAGCCATCGTTTCCTCCGGGGTTTCGCCCTGTGGAATGTAACCGCCGGTACGACGGATCTGGGGCACTACCTCGTCGAACAGCCAATGCTCGAACTCGACCGCGCTGGTGAGCTTGCTGCTGGCGATGAGGCGGTACACGTCGCCTTCGGTGATGAATACCATCTGCTGGATTCCACCGGCCGTCTCAAGGGGGTAGCGATTCGCGACACCCTTGCAATGCTTTGCGATTGCGTCACGGGTGTTGCTGTATCCGAGTGCGGTGGCGACGTGCTTCGCGCAGAACAGCACCGTCCCGTTCTCCGCGGTCACCGTGGCGACCGGGTTGCCCCGAAACTCGAAGGGCTGTACATTGGATTCAGTCATTTTGGACCTTCTTTCAATCTGACATTCGCCGCCGCTCCAATCGGCGGCATTTTTGTGGCTAGAATCTGAGCCATGTGGAAATGGCTGGCGGACAACTGGATGGGATTGACGGCGTTGCTACTGTCCCTCGACGCGGAACGACGCCTGTACCTCTCGACCGATTGGGGAGTGGATAAGACGGATGGGGACGGGTGGATACTGCGCAACAACGGGTGGCTCACCGAACGAGACATTCGAGTGACGCCGACTGGCGGCGCTATCGTCGAATACCGTGGAGCCTCCAAGCTCAAGCGCCATGAGTCCGGCACCGTCATCGTCGCGATGGTCGAGACCTCGAAATCGCGAGACATCCGCGTATCCTCGCGAAGAATCCTGTTCCGGCATTCCCGGATCCTGTCCCTATAGACCCCGGCCCGACATCCACGGGCTCGAGCCCACGGAGACAGAAATCGATGTCTTCCTTGTCGCAGACGACGAGTCCCGTGTATTCGACCCAGCATTTGCCGTCATCAAACACGCGAACCGTCATCGGGTGGCCGTCCAACCATCTGACACGATCCATGTCGATGCCGAGAATACGAATCAGCGCACGGGCCCTCTCACGTTCCGCGCCGCCAAGCCGGTAGGTCCTAACCATCACGCCACCGCCTTCGCGTTGTGCATTTCGGCTGCGAATCGTGCCGAGTTGATGATGTCGGCGGCGGTGATGCCGAGGGCTGTGGCAATGGCGTCGAGGTCATCAGTGGAAAAGGCTTTGAGGAATAGGAAGCGGTCGTAGAAGAATTTGCGGTCGCGCCCAGTTCGGCGGGCTAGTTCTGGGGTGGACACGCCCGAGCGCGCCGCCTCGGCCTTTACTGCCCTAATCAGTTCTATTGATGTTGCGGAGAGCTGTGTGTTTGTTTGCATGTTTTATAAAGTACCGTATCCGGTACGTACTGTCAACCTAAAACGGTACGAATTTTGCAAACGTACCGGAAAACGGTACAATCTTTCACATGAGCAAATATGAATCACTCTTCACGCAAAGAGTCATAGAGGTTATCGAAAATCGACGTCGTGACCGCAACATGACGATAGACGACCTTTGTACAGCTACCGGTATCGGACGTAACAGCTACTACAACAAGATTCGTGGTGATCGCTGTTTCAACACCGAAGAGATTGACGCCATCGCGAGGGTACTTGGCTGCGATCCACTCCTCATCCTTGAAGAGGCGTCTGCAAAAGCTCAGATTGAATCTGACGCTCAGCTTGCAAAGAAAGCGTTTGCTCGTATGCAAACACTGGTGGCCAAGCCGGGCGACACCAAGGCCGAACAGGAAGCATACGAGGAGCTGCCGTGACGACAGACCTAGAGCAGGAAGCCAGGTGGTACGCGAAAAGAGTCATCATCACCCCGATGCAAACCGGGTACCAAGGACTCTACGACGCGAACACCGAGACCATCTACATAGCGGACGACCTCACCCCAACCCAATACCGGTGCGTACTGGCCCACGAAATCAGCCACGCCAAACACCGCGACAGGGGAGGCCACGCCGACCGCTACACGGAACAACGAGCGGATATAGAAGCCGCCCGAATGCTCATAAGCCAAGTGGAATACCAGACCGCCGAAAACATATACGACGGAGACGAAACCCTCATGGCAAAAGAGATGAACGTAATGCCTTGGATAATCCAGGCATACAAACAATGGCTGCACGACAACGTGGCCGCGTAAGGGGACGCAATGGGCTGGATACTGTTCTTTTCCATAGGAATTCCACTGCTTTGCCTACCGGCATACATGCTTATCGAAATGACAAAACCCAAAGAGGAAAGATGGGGCGTCTCAGCAAACATCAAGCAGTGAAGGGCTCCGGTTCGGGGTCGATGAAGAATCCGCCGATTCGCCCTTCTGCATTCGTCGGGCTGGAAACCACTCAGCATCCTGCCGACCCTCGAACCTTGAAACCAGTCCAAGGATTGACTGAATACGTACCGATATACAGCGGTGCCTTCCTCCCCGCCGAACACCAACTTGATTTGGTGACGATGGACGACGAAGGCAACACCAACCTGCAGCTCAACCTGTATAACGGCCAACTGGTGCTGGAAGCGCCGAATGGCTTATTGCCGAATAGATCTAGTGGGCAGGTTTACAAGCTCGGTATCTATACCGGTTCCATACGAGGATCCGCATACTATGAGGAGGCCGTGCTGAATGCAGATACGCGACCCTTAGCGAAGGCCGAATTAGTCAGAGAGCCCGGCAATAAATACGATAAGAATGCAGTGGCCATTCACGCATCTGGTGCTGGCTGTGTAGGTTACGTCAACAAGCAAAACGCCGCTCGATTATCAAAGCATCTTGGTGTCGGAGAGGAATATATGGCGATATTCACAAGCGGTTGTAAACGCGGCGATGATTCCGTGCCTGTCTCGGTGTTGATTGCACCAACGGCAACCATGATGTCGATATTCCGCAACAGCGGGATACCTTTACCAAGTAATGGAATAACCCAATAAAAGAATTGCCCTGCCGGCGTTGCAGCGTCAGCAGGGCTGACTCTATAATCTGTTTTCTTCCGTTTTGGGCTCATTGAGAACAGATTCCGATTGTCTATATATCGATTTCCGGCGTTTTCGATACATAGAAGAGTAATATTCGTATTCCAAACATCGATACAACGCGAAACGAGGTGATAGGAGAGATGGACTACAAAAGCATCCGGCAGACCATCAACATGTCCCGGTCCACGGAGAAACCCACGGACGCCGCCCAACGCGAATACGAGTCACGGGTCAACGGATGGTCCACGTTCCGTTCCGGAATCACGTTCGACGGACACGAGATGTTCGCCGTATGCTTCAGGGAACTCGGCACGGCCCTCGACACCGTGAGGGAACTCGAAGGAAGCGTCGAATCATTGTGGAACGACCTGCCGAACATCGCCAAACGGGCCTACCTGTTCGACCTCATCGGAGCCGAGGTGCAAAGCACCAACACCATCGAAGGCGTGCACACCACACGCAAGGAGATAGCCGACGCACTGGAATCGGCCGCGGGCGAGGGCCCCCACAAACGGCTGACCGAATTCGCGAAACTGTTCCTCGGACTGTCCGGAGAGGACGGCGAACAGCTCGAACTGCCCCACGAGCTCAAGGACATCAGGAACATCTACGACCAGGTCACCGACGGCGAGATAGCCGACAAGGACAAACCGGACGGCATACTGTTCCGAAAGGGAACGGTCTCCGTGTGGGACGACGGCAACGGGCGCAAACTCCACGACGGCGCATACCCCGAATCGGAGATCCAGGTGCAACTCACCAAATGGATAACCCTGCTCACCGACTCGAACATACCGCCGGTGCTCCGGGCCGTGATGTGCCACTACGCCTTCGAATACGTCCACCCGTTCTACGACGGCAACGGAAGGACGGGGCGATTCCTGCTGGCATTGCAGCTGAGCAAGCATCTGAGCGTGCCCACCGCGATATCGCTCAGCCCCGTCATAGCCGACGCCAAAGGTCAGTACTACAAGGCGTTCGACGACGCCCAGTTCCCGTTGAACTGCTCCGACGTGTCCCTGTTCTGCTACCGGATGGTGAAGTTCATCATCACCGCGCAGAAAAACATCATCTCCGATCTGGGGAACAAATGGGGCTCCCTGAAGGCCGCCTACGACAAGCTCAACGACTACGCCGAACAGAAACGCCTGTCCGGCGACCAGAAGGACATCCTGTTCTACCTGCTTCAGATTGAACTGTTCTACAACAACCCGCAACCGGCATCTCGCAAGGAACTGTGCTCGTTTCTCGAAGCCGGGAACACCAGGCTCATGAGCTCCATCAACGCGCTCCTCGGCCTCGGCCTCCTGCAGGAACACGGCAAACGGCCGATACGGTATTCATTGTCAGAAACGGCCCACAGGCAATTCCTGCAATAGAAAAAAGAATCGCCCTGTTGATCTTGACCATCAACAGGGCGGGTGAAACATCGACCAGCTTGCTTATCAGAAAGGAGGACGCTTCGTCTTTTATCCTACACGGGGCGAAGCATACCCGAAATGGCTAACGTCACCAGATGAAATCAAAAACAGACGTCTCCTCTTGATAAAGGAACTAGTCGTAATACCTCTCGCATACGGAATATGAAACAGCTTGATTCCAACGAAAGTGGTGGTGCCGAAACACGGCGTTTCGCATGATAAAGGACGGTGGAAGCCAGTGATTGCAACGATTCAGCGATGGTGCCAACACTAATGCTGTATACTCATCATTAGATTCACTTAGATTTGATAAAGAAACGAGGCGGAAATGAGTGAACGCGAATCAGGGGAGACCGCTCGATACAGCGGAATCCTGCATCTCGGCGACGACATAGAAATACCCTGCGGCGTCATGGATGACGGCACCAGGCTCCTCTCGGAGAGAGCCGTGACCAAAGCCCTAGGCGGCAAGCGAGGAGGCTCCCACTGGCTGCGCCAGAAAGAAGGTAGCCAACTGCCCGTCTACGCCTCGGCCAACAACCTGCAACCCTACATCTCCGCGTCCTTGGGAATAAAACTGGTGTCCCACCGACTGTGGAGAGCCAAAGGGACGGGCGGCTTCGGAGCCTACGGAATAGACGCCACGGCGCTGCCGGAGATTTGCGAAGTGTACCTCAACGCGCGAAAGGCGGGAGCCTCACGCATCGCAGCAGCACATAGCCGAACAGGCTGAAATACTGATGATCGCCCTGCCAAAGTCGGTGTCGTGGCCCTCGTGGACGAAGCCACCGGCTATCAGACGGTAAGGCAGCGCGACGAGCTTCAAAGGCTCCTCAGCAAGTACATAGCGGAGGAGCTGCAACCGTGGGCGAAACGATTCCCGGACGAGTTCTACACGCAGATGTTCCGCCTACGCGGATGGGATTACGGCAGCCTAGGCGCAGGAGGTAAGAAACCGCGTATCGTAGGCAAGCTCACGAACGAAATAGTGTACGAACGGTTGCCCAAGGGCGTTCTGGAGGAATTGAAGCGGAAGAATCCGCCAACCGTCGAAGGTCGAAGAAAATACAAGCATCACCAATTTCTCACGGAGGATATCGGAGACGAGCATCTGGAACGTCAAATCAGCGCCGATATCACACTAATGCGCGCATCCGGCAGCTGGGCCGAGTTCGAGCGTCTGCTTGACCGAGCCTATCCCAGATTCGGAGCGGTGCAGGGAGAACTGGATATAAAAGACTAAATTAATTGCCCTTCATGCTGCTGGAACAGCATGAAGGGCGGTGAAGCAAAATTATCAGTTTGTTCGAGATTGATAGCCGCTTCGCGCTCCAGTCTAGCAGCGAAGCGGGGAATGGAGCATACCCATGGCGAACGCCACCAGATACAAGACCAGTAAGGGTGAAACCAGATACCGTGTGAGGTACCGCAAGCCGGACGGCACGCAGACCGATAAACGAGGCTTCCGCCGCAAGATAGATGCGGAGAACTGGGCGGCGGAGCACGTCACCATCGCCAAAGCAACCAACAGCTACGTGGATCCGGAAGGCGGCAAACGACGCGTCGGAGACCTCTACGAGCAGTGGCTGAAGGAGAAATGGCCGTTTTGGAAGGAGACCACACGGGTCAACGCCACGGAAGCATGGCGGCTCTACTGCGAGGAGCGTTGGGCCGATCGTCGGATCGGCACCGTCACCCGCGCCGAAGTCCAGGCATGGATCAGCGACGTCATCGAGAACTCGGGTGCTCCCTCCGTGAGCCGTCCATACCAGACCATGCTCGGCATCTGCCGCATGGCCGTGCGGGACAGGCTCATACTCGACAACCCCTGCGAGAACGTCGAACTGCCCAAACTGCCGAGGCGCAAGAGCCGTCGCGTGTACCTGACCATACCCCGTCTGCTCGCATTCGCCGACGAATGCTCCAAAGGCAAGCATCTGGGGGAGGAACGGCGGACGCTCGTGCTGACATTGGGGTTCTGCGGATTACGCTGGGGCGAGGCGGCGGCGTTGAAGGCCCGCGACCTGGACTTCGGTCGGGGAGTGCTGCACGTGGGCGGCAACCTCGTATATGTCGGGGCACGATGGGTCGAGGGGGCACCGAAGAACAGCGAGGAACGCGACGTGCCCATGCCTCTCATCGTCATGGAGGCGCTGAAACCGATATGCGGGGAACGCGAACCGGACGAAAGGGTGTTCCGTGATCTGCGGGGCGGCCCGATCATGAAGCAGAGCACGGCGAAGACGACCGGCTGGTGGCATCACACGCTGGTGCGCCTGGGCTGGCCGAAGGAGGAATGGCCCACGCCGCACGACCTGCGGCACACCGCCGCCTCGCTGGCCGTGCACGCGGGCGCGAACGTCAAGGCGCTGCAGAGGATGCTGGGCCACAAGAATGCTCGATGACGTTGGACGTGTACGCGGATCTGTTCGACAGCGATTTGATGGATGTTGCCCGTTTGCTCGATGCCGCCGTGCAGGTGGAGACGGGCATGGGAGAATGTGGGCAAAATGTGGGCAAAAACATTTTGGAGCCCGTATGAAACCCTCAGAAACGTTGGAATCACGCCATTCCCGTGAATGGTGGTTCTTCAGCAAGTTGAAGGACGCGCTGAGCTGAGAGTGGATGCGTTCTTGGCTCCCCTCAGAGAGGGGAGCCAAGTCTGTTACTTCAGCATGGAGCGGCACATGGAGCGGTATTCGTTGACGTAGCCGCCGCCGAAGAAGACACAGTGGCCGGCGATGGGGTAGAGCTGCCAGAGCGTGATACGCTCCTGCCATCCGGCCTTCAACGGATGCACGGACTGGTAGCCCTCGGTGATTTCGCTCAGATAGCTCATGCCGAACAGGTGCAGCATAGCCAGATCCTCCTCGCGATGACCGCCATGTGCCGCCGGGTCGATGAGCACAGCCTCGGGCTGCCCGGAATCGGCGGTCCACATCACATTGCCGCTCCACAGATCACCGTGGATGCGCGCCGGCTTGTCGGACGCGGCTCGGCCCATCAGATCCGGCAACGCTTCAATCACGCGCTCGGTCAGTTCGACATCGCGCTTATCCAGCTCGCCACGCCTCACACCAAGGTTGACCATCGGGCGCAGACGTCCATCAGCGAAATAGCTGATCGGGTCGGTCCACTCGCCGGTATCCATTTTCACTGGGTCCTGCAATGGTCCGAAATAGCATGTGCCGTTATATCCGTCAGGCGCAGACCCGAAATATTCGGCACCCACATCATGCATATGGGCCAGAGCCGCACCAAAAGCTCGTGCCGCCTGAGGCGTGGGGGACGCGCTGCCCACACGTTCGATATCCAGATAATCCTTGCCCCAGCCGTATACCTGCACCACGCGCGGGCCGCCCTGCGCATGAGCCGCTCCCAACCATTCGAGTCCTCGACCCTCGCATTCGAAGAATCCTTCCGGTGCGAATGCCCTGCTTTTGCGATACGTGGCCATAATGCTCCCTTCGTCGCTTACGTACTATATCCACTTTCATTGTAGAAGCCGTGGATGTTACCGATTCTTAGTGTTGTTCTACACCCCCTTGTAGGGTGTTCATCGTCATAACACATCAAATACTTAGAAATCACGAGGGGTTATGAATTTTTTCCAAGCGATCATTCTCGGCATCGTTCAGGCGCTGACCGAATATCTCCCGGTATCCTCCAGCGCGCATATCCGTATTTTCGGCGATTTGATGCTGGGCTCTGATCCCGGTGCGGCGTTTACCGCCATCATCCAAATCGGCACCGAACTTGCGGTGATTCTGTATTTCCGTCACGACATCATCAATATCCTTACTCACTGGTTCAGCTGCCTGTTCGGCAAGAACGGCAAGGATTGGAAGGCCCGCATGGGCCGCGGCGACAATTACGCCACACTCGGCTGGAACATTATCGTCGGCTCGATTCCGATTATTATCCTCGGCTTCACTCTGCAGAACGTCATCGAAACCTCGTTGCGCAACCTGTGGATTACGGTAACCGTGCTGTTGGTATTCGGCATTCTGCTGTGGATGGTGGATGCCAAGCTCGCCAGAACAAAACCATGAATGATATGACGTATCGTGATGCGTTCCTCTTCGGTTTGGGCCAGTCCATGGCGCTGATTCCTGGTGTGTCCCGCTCCGGCGGCACCATCACCGTCGGTCGCGCACTGGGCTACACGCGTGAGGCCGCTGTACGTCTGAGCTTCCTGATGGCCATCCCCGCGGTGTTCGGCTCAGGTTTGCTCGAAGCCATCAAGGCCGTGAAGAACTACAAAACCGATGCGATGTTCCCCGGCTGGGGGCCGACCCTCGTAGCCATGGTCATCAGCTTCGTACTCGGCTACATCGTGATCATCGGATTCCTGAAGTTCGTATCGAACTTCTCCTATAAGGCCTTCGCATCTACCGCATCGGTTTGGCTGTGGTCGTCGCCTTGCTGCTGATTGTGGGCGTGCTGCCGGCCATCGATCCCTCCGTGGTGGCTGCGGCATAAGACGGGTCGATAGGCGACTCAATAATGGTGCTCCCGCCGGCGGAGCTGTCAGCGAAGCTGACTGGGGGTGGTCACTGGAATATGCCAGCAGAACCACCCTCAGTCTCGCTACGCGAGCCAGCTCCCGTCAGCGGGAGTATTGTGTGTATAGGGCTAATTGCCCATCTGGCGTAGAAACGCTTCCGCTTCTTTGACCAGTTGTTCAGCCTGGGGCGCTCCCAATGAAGCCTCCGCCTCGGCTTTCTGCTGCAAGTCGTAGTCGTGCTCCAAATGCTCCACATAATCATGAAGCTGGTCATTGCAACGAACCAGTATCGATGCCTGCGCCTTCCACTGCTCGGCTTTCTGCTTCAGGTCTGCCGTATCGAAAATGAAGCCGATATACTTGCCCAACGCATCCAGCAATCGTATAGTGCCGGCAGAGCATTCGTCGCTGCCCAAATATTGGGGGATGGACACCCACATCGAGGAATGAGCAAATCCTTGTTGTGCGGCAGCTACATCCAGAACAGTAGGAATGCCCACCGGGCCGTTATACGACCGGTCTCCTTCGCATTGACAGTCTCCGTCGCTGACGGCGATGGGCAACGGACGGGTATGCGGGCAATCGGAGAACATCGAACCTAACGTAATGATCCGATTGACATCCAGCTCATCGGCAATGGCCAGACTCTGGCTACAGTATTCCTTCCACCGATAGTTTGGTTCGGGGGCAATCTGCGCATAGATACGCTTGCCTGCGTCCAACGTGATGTCGTAGAACGTGGTCTGTGGCCAGATAAGATTGGTGCGACCCGAAACATGGCACAGCATAGGACGGGCAACCTGATAGTCATAGAAATCATCACATTTAATATGACGAATCTCGCGGGACTCATATCGCTTGACCAGATGGCGCACCACGTTCGTCGCCGCCTGACAGGCATCATTCCATCCCTCGAATGCGGCGATCAATACTGCGCCGGTGTCCTTCGCTGCTTCACTCATACCTCTAGAGTAACTGGAGTTCATTGCCCGAAGCGCACGCTTTAGCCATAAGCGAGAGTATGCAATTACAGGCGACACGCCGCAGCTGGACGAACTACACGCATGTGTGTATAGTAAACACTCGTGCTTCGGCAGGGAGACCTCGCCAAGGAAACACACGCGGACATAGCTTAGTTGGTAAAGCGCAACCTTGCCAAGGTTGAGACCGCGGGTTCGAGTCCCGTTGTCCGCTCTAGGTCCGTGAGTTGACAGACCTTACGGTGGGTTAGCCAAGCGGTTAGGCAGCGGCCTGCAAAGCCGTATAGACGAGTTCGACTCTCGTACCCACCTCTCAGACCAGCGAAGCAATTCAATGGAATGAAATATGACCCGGGCGGTTGGCGCAGTGGTAGCGCACTTCCCTGACACGGAAGGGGTCACAAGTTCGAATCTTGTATCGCCCACGAAAGTCGAAGCAATTCGACTGGATATAACTAAAGAACCGAATATTCGGGCGATTGGCGCAGCGGCTAGCGCACTTCGTTCACACCGAAGGGGTCGTAGGTTCGATTCCTACATCGCCCACTGGATTCCGCTTCTCACGGCGGATTCCTTTGCGGACATAGCTTAGTTGGTAAAGCGCAACCTTGCCAAGGTTGAGACCGCGGGTTCGAGTCCCGTTGTCCGCTCCACAACGAAACCTCGCTTCGGCGAGGTTTTTTCGTATTGGTTCAGATGCTGGTGGTATTTGTCGCACGCCCAACCTATCGTGTCCTACGTTGATTAACCAGTCCAGGCCTGCACATTAGTACCGCGGGCCCCGATAGCAAAGGACAAATCATGGCGCAAGCTACCATCTCCATAACCGTCAACGGCGAAGCGAAGGAGGTGGAAGCAACCACCACCGGCGTAGAACTGTTCGCGGAAGACAAGAACATCATCGCGGTCAAGATCAACGGCGAGAACCGTGACCTGTACACGCCGCTGAACGATGGCGACACCGTCGACCCCATCGCCCTCGACTCCGAAGACGGCCTCGCAATCATGCGTCACTCGGCCACCCACGTCATGGCCCAGGCCGTGCAGGAAGTCTACCCGAACGCCAAGCTCGGCGTCGGCCCCGTCATCAAGGACGGCTTCTACTACGACTTCCAGGTCGACCAGCCCTTCACCCCGAACGACCTCAAGGACATCGAGAAGCGCATGCAGCGCATCATCAAGTCCTCCCAGTCCTTCCGCCGCCGTTCCGTGACCGAGGAAGAGGCTCTGAAGGAAGAGGCCGACCAGCCCTTTAAGATCGAACTGATCGAAGACAAGGAAGCACACCTCGACCCGGCCGCCGCCACCGAGATCTCCGAAAAGGAGCTCAGCTTCTACGACAACGTAGACCGTGATGGCAATGTGGTTTGGAAGGACCTGTGCCGCGGCCCGCACCTGCCGAACACCCGCTACATCAAGGCCTTCAAGATCGAACGTTCCGCCGCCGCCTACTGGCGTGGTTCCGAGAAGAACCCGACCATGCAGCGCGTCTACGGCACCGCATGGGCCACCAAGGAAGACCTCAAGGCCTACCAGACCCGCCTGGAAGAAGCCGCCAAGCGCGATCACCGCAAGCTCGGCGCGAGATGGACCTGTTCTCCTTCCCGGATGAAATTGGCCCCGGCCTGGCCGTGTTCCACCCGAAGTGCCGCCGTGATCAACGCTATGGAGGACTACTCCCGTGAGATGCACCGCAAGCACCACTACAGCTTCGTGCAGACCCCGCACATCACCAAGGGCGGCCTGTACGAGACCTCCGGCCACCTGCACTGGTACAAGGACGGCATGTACCCGCCCATGCACCTCGACGAGGAGAAGGACGCGGACGGCAACATCACCAAGCCGGGCGCCGACTACTACCTCAAGCCGATGAACTGCCCGATGCACAACCTCATCTTCAAGTCGCGCCAGCGCTCCTACCGCGAGCTGCCGCTGCGCCTCTTCGAGTTCGGCACCGTGTACCGCTACGAGAAGTCCGGCGAGGTCCACGGCCTGACCCGTGTGCGCGGCCTCACCCAGGACGACTCCCACATCTACTGCACCCGCGAGCAGATGAAGGACGAGCTCACCAGCCTGCTCACCTTCGTGCTGAACCTGCTCAAGGACTTTGGCCTGACCGACTTCTACCTCGAGCTGTCCACCAAGGACCCGAACAAGTACGTCGGCTCCGACGAGATCTGGGAGGAGGCCACCAACACGCTCGCCGAGGTCGCCAAGGAATCCAACCTCGAGCTCGTCGACGATCCGTGCGGCGCCGCCTTCTACGGCCCGAAGATCTCCGTGCAGGCCCGCGACGCCATCGGCCGCACCTGGCAGGTCTCGACCATCCAGCTCGACTTCAACCTGCCGGAGCGCTTCCAGCTCGAGTACATCGCGAAGGACGGCACCCACCAGCGCCCGGTGATGATTCACCGCGCCCTGTTCGGCTCCATCGAACGCTTCTTCGCCGTGCTGCTCGAGCACTACGCAGGTGCCTTCCCGGCGTGGCTGGCCCCCGTGCAGGTGCTCGGCGTGCCGGTTGCCGACGAGTTTGCCCCGCATCTGGCCGGCTTCGTCAAGTCCCTTGAAGATGAGATGGTCCGTTGCGAGATCGACTACTCCGACGATCGCTTCGGCAAGAAGATTCGCAACGCCTCCAAGTCCAAGGTGCCGTTCATCCTCATCGTCGGTGAGGAAGACATGAACAACAACGCGGTCAGCTTCCGCTTCCGCGACGGTAGCCAGCTCAACGGTGTGCCGGTGGACACTGCTCGCGAGCAGATTCTCACCGTCATCAAGAAGCGCGTCCAGGTGAACTCCGCCGACGACTTCAACGCTGCTGTGGCTGAGTGATGTGAATGGTACTGGCTCCCTCTCTGAGGGGAGCTGACGCCGTAGGCGACTGAGGGGAGTCCTGCATGGCTCGCACTCCCTTCAGTCCGTTTCACGGACAGCTCCCCTCAGAGAGGGGAGCCAAGAAAGGGTGCGAAAATGACTGACGTGCGTGTCGATAATCCGGCGGACTTTCCGCCTCAGGAGGACACGGTCGAACGACTGTGGACTCCGCAGCGCATGACCTATGTGCTGCGCAACAGCGAGGATCGCCCAACCAAGCCCAAGACGAAGGAATGCCCGTTCTGCGCCGGACCCAAGAAATCCGACGAAGACGGCCTCATCGCCTGGCGTGGCACGCACGTGTTCGCCATCATGAACCTCTACCCATACAATGTCGGGCATCTCATGATCTGCCCGTACCGTCACGTCGGATTCATCACCGAACTCGACGATGCCGAACTGTTCGAATTCGAGAAGGCCACCACCCTCGCCATGAAGGTGATGGAAACCGTCTCCCGTCCGCACGGTTACAATATCGGCATTAATCAGGGCGAAGTAGCAGGCGCAGGAGTCGCCGCTCACCTCCATCAGCATGTAGTGCCTCGCTGGAATGGTGACGCGAACTTCATGCCCATCGTCGCCCAGACACGCACCATGCCTATTCTGCTGTCCGACCAGCGAGAAGCCTATGCCCAGGCATTCGAACAGCTGGCTCCGCAGTATCATCTGCCGCTTGCCTAACACAGGTGCGGCACCCCGCGTGACCGGTCTTATCGGTACGCATAACAAGACAATCATCGGAAACATCACGGGTATGTCTGATTAACGGCCTACAATCGTTTCGTTTGACATCATCCGTTTCAATAATTGCTAGGAGCATTATGTCAGGTCATTCCAAGTGGGCGACCACCAAGCACAAGAAGGCCGCCATCGACGCCAAGCGCGGCAAGCTCTTCGCCAAGCTCATCAAGAACATCGAAATCGCCGCCCGCCTCGGCGGTGGCGACCCGGACGGCAACCCGTCCCTGTACGATGCCATCTACAAGGCCAAGAAGGCTCCATGCCGGCCGACAACATCGCTCGCGCCGTCAAGCGTGGTGCCGGTGCTGAAGACGGCGCCGCCAACTACGAAGACATCGTCTACGAGGGCTACGCTCCTGCCGGCGTTGGCTCATCATCGAATGCCTTACCGACAACCGCAACCGTGCGGCCGCCGAAGTCCGTTCCACCCTGACCAAGGCAACGGCTCCCTGGCCACCTCCGGCTCCGTGTCCTTCAACTTCGAGCGCAAGGGCCAGATCGTGGTGCCGTCCGAGGGCGTGGACTTCGACAAGCTGTTCGAAACCGCCGCCGAAGCCGGTGCCGAGGACGTTACCGATGACGGTGAGGTGTTCACCGTTGTGACCGGTCCGTCCGACCTGTTCACCGTGCGCAAGGCTCTGCAGGACGCCGGCTTCGACTACGATTCCGCCGACCAGGTCATGCAGCCGAAGAACGAGGTCGAGTTGAGCCTCGACGATGCCCGCAAGGTGTCCAAGCTCATCGACAACCTCGATGACCTCGACGATGTGCAGAACATCTACTCCAACTGGACCGCTTCCGACGAGGTGATGGCCCAGCTCGACGAGGAGTAATCCTCGTGATTATCCTTGGCGTCGACCCCGGGCTCACACGTTGCGGGGTCGGCGTGATCGAAGCCGGCGAGCACCGCCGGCTTTCGTTTATTCACGTGGACGTGGTGCGGTCCTCACCGGATATCACCCAGGATCTGCGTCTACTGGCCATCTACAACGGCCTGTCCGAGAAAATGGATCGCTTCGCACCCGATGCCGTATCCATCGAACGAGTGTTCGCACAATCCAACCGCAACACCGTACTCGGTACCGCACAGGCCGCCGGCCTCGCCATGCTCGCCGCCGCGCAACGCAATATTCCCGTGGCGTTGCATACGCCTACCGAAGCCAAGCTGGCTATCACCGGTAACGGGCAGGCGCAGAAGATTCAGGTGGAGCGTATGGTGACACGTATTTTGAACCTCACCAAAATGCCGACTCCCGCCGATGCCGCCGATGCCTTGGCTTTGGCCATTTGCCATGCGCTGCGCCCGGCAGGCGCATTGCAGGGCGGCGAACGCGAACAACATCTGACCGCCGCGCAACGCCAGTGGCTGAGGCCGCACAGAAATCCACGCGCCGCCGCATCAACCACGACCGAGGCATGTAGTATACTTTCGAACAGTTGTTCGAGTCTTGAATCCTGGAGCCCTGAAGGAGTACCTGTATGATCGGCATGCTGACCGGGCGGTTGAATCGGTCGAAACCGATACCGCATTGATTGATGTTGGGGGAGTGGGCTACGAAGTGCGCATGTCCGCCACCGACCTGAGCCGTCTGCACGCCGGGCAAGACACCCGCGTCTTCACCTATATGAACCTCTCTCAGGATGCCATTACCCTGCATGGATTCCTGGATCGGGACGCCAAGAAAACCTTTCTGCAACTCATCAAGGTCTCCGGCATTGGACCTAAAGTGGCCCAATCGTTACTCTCCACACTGACGCCGAGTCAGCTGGCCCACGCCATCGCCGACAACGACGCCACCGCGCTGGCCAAGGCTCCGGGGCTGGGCAAGAAGGGCGCACAGAAAATCATCCTCGAGCTTAAGGGCTCTATTGATTTGAGTCAGATCGAGGGTGCTTCCGCTCAGGCGGCAATATCCAAGTCTCCGGTGGATACCGGTACGGAACAGGTTGTCGAAGGACTGATTTCACTTGGCTGGCGTCAGCAGGACGCCCAACAGGCCGTTGCCGAGGCTTGCGCCGAAAACGATATTCCCACGCCGCTTGCCACCGACGATGTGCCGCGTGTGCTACGTCTGGCTTTGGCGCTGATGGATAGGGGCCGCTGATGAGCGAGACAACGGATTACGGAGCCTCCAACACCGGTGCCAACGAAGAGTCGTTGCGCATGGTCTCCTCCCAGCCGATCGGCAACGAGCCGGTCAGCGACGAGGAGCTGCGCCCCCATGTTCTCGAAGGCTTTATCGGACAGCCACGGCTCAAGGCCCAGCTGCAACTGTTCCTGGACGCGGCCCGCAAACGCGATGTGCCACCGGACCATATTCTGCTTGCCGGCCCTCCTGGCTTGGGCAAAACCACGTTGGCCATGATCGTTGCCAATGAGCTTGAAGTGCCGATTCGCGTGACTTCCGGCCCTGCGGTTCAACATGCCGGTGATCTTGCTTCGATTCTGAGCTCCCTCGACGTCGGCGAAGTGCTGTTCATCGACGAGATCCATCGTCTGCCGCGCGCCGCCGAAGAGCTGCTGTATATCGCGATGGAGGACTTCCGCGTCGATGTGATGGTCGGCAAAGGCCCGGGCGCAAGCTCCATCCGCTGACCCTGCCGCGATTCACCGTCATCGGTGCCACCACGCGCGAAGGTATGCTGCCAAGCCCGTTGCGCGCACGCTTTGGCTTCACCGCACATCTCGACTTCTATCCGCATGAGGAGTTGGAAAAGCTCATCGAACGTTCGGCCAACGTACTGGGCGTAAACCTTGATGCGGGTTCCGCTCATGAGCTTGCGTTGCGTTCGCGCGGCACGCCGCGTATCGCCAACCGATTGCTACGCCGTGTACGCGACTGGGCCATCGTCCACGACCTGATCGTGGTGCGGCCGGACGACGTCAAGGAGGCGCTGGCCCTGTACCAGATCGACTCCGAAGGCCTCGACCGGCTGGACATCGCCGTGCTCAATGCCATCGTGCGCAACTTCAACGGTGGACCCGTGGGCCTGAACAATCTGGCGGCCATGGTGGGCGAGGAATCGGAAACCGTGGAAACCGTGTGCGAGCCGTATCTCGTGCGCGAAGGTTTTATGATTCGCACGCCCAAAGGCCGCGTGGCTACCGAGAAGGCATGGCAGCATTTGGGAATTACGCCCAAAGATGATGTCAGCAAGCTCTTCTAGACTTTCTCCTGTTTGCACACTTGGCGGCGTTTCGTCAATGTCGCTCGTTTGAAGGAGTTGTTTCGTGGAACAACAGTACATTATGCTCATCGTGATCGTCGTCGTGTTCGGCGGCATGATGTGGTGGCAGTCCAAGAAGGCCAAGCAGCAACAGCAGGAGAAGCAGGACTTCCGTCGCAACCTGCAGCCCGGCACCGAGGTCATCACCATCGGCCAGGTGATCGGCAAGGTCGTCGAAGTCGACGAGCAGTATGAGGAGATCGTCATCGACTCCGAAGGCTCCAAGCTGCGTTTCGGCTTCAACGCCATCGCCCGTGAGTACACCCGCCCGGCCTATGTGTCCGATGATGAGGTCGACGAGAACGGCAACCCGCTGCCCGACGAAGACACCGAGGCTCCGGCTAACGATGAGGCTGGTCAGGTTCCGATCGAGGCGTCCGTCGTGTCCGAGGAAGACACCGCTGACGAGACCGGTGACGACAACGAAACCAAGACGAAGTAAGCTGTTCGATTCGGTAGCACCATCCGCGTATCGCATCGCAAAGGCATAAAAGGGGCGAGCACTATGGCACAGTCGGACATCACCATCGACGCATTGAGCAAGGTAGGGCAACAGGACGCCGAATATCTGGTGTCCTTGGTGCGTTCCGTACCGGGGTTTCCCAAGGAAGGCATCATCTTCCGTGATTTCATGCCAGTGCTCGCCGACCCCAAGGGCTTGAAGATTCTGCTCAAAGCACTTGAAGAGGCCCTGCCGGTGTCCCCGAGCGAATTCGACTCCATTGCCGGTCTCGAATCGCGCGGTTCCTGTTCGGCCCGGCCATGGCCGCCCATTTGGGCAAGGGTTTCATCGCCGTGCGTAAGGCCGGCAAGTTGCCGCCTGAAACCATCGGTGAATCCTATGACCTCGAATACGGCACGGCCAGTGTCGAAATCGAAACCGACGCCGTACAGGCAGGGAAGCGAGTGCTCATCGTCGATGACCTCATCGCCACGGGCGGCACCGCCAAAGCCGCCACCGACCTTATCGAAAAGGCCGGTGGCACCGTGGTGGGCTTCAGTTTCGTGATGCGGCTCGATGGCCTCGACGGTCTGGATAAGCTCGACGGCAAGCCCAGCAGCTCGCTGATCGCGATGCCGGCCTGAGATTTCGTCTCACCCAACGTACAGTCAGTTTTCAAGGTCCGGCATGTACTGTGTACAGTTACATGCCGGACCAATTACATAGTCAGGGAAGGATCGATGGATCTTTACGAATACCAGGCGCGTCAGCTGCTCGAGGAACAGGACATTCCCACCCCGGACGCCATCTTTGCCCAGAACTCCCATGAAGTCGCTGAAGCGGCGGACAAAATCGGCTATCCCTGCGTAATCAAGGCGCAGGTCAAGATCGGTCATCGTGGTCAGGCCGGCGGCGTCAAGATCGCCCATAACCGCGACGAGGCGATTCTTGAATCCGAGTCCATCCTGCCGATGACCATCCACGGGCACAAGGTTTCCGGCGTGCTTGTAGCCGAAGCCAAGAACATCCTGCACGAATACTACGTGTCCATCTCCGTGGACCGCACCTCGCGCGACTTCGACGTGCTGGCTACCGCTAACGGCGGCACCGAAGTCGAGGAAATCGCCAAGGAACATCCGGAGGCCGTCAAGCGCCTGCACATCGATGCGCTCGGTGACTTCGACCTGGCCGCTGCCACCGAAATGGCACAGAGCATCGGCTTCTACCACGCGGACGTCGATCAGGCCGCACAGATTCTGCTCAAGATGTGGCGCTGCTTCAAAGACAACGACGCCACGCTCGTGGAAATCAATCCGCTCGCCAAGATCGCGACCCGGATGACGAATCCACCAAGCAGCTGAGCGCCTTGGACGCCAAGATCTCCTTGGATGACAACGCCTCCTTCCGCCATGACGGCTGGGCGCGTTTCGTGGATCCCATCGTTCCCGACCCCTTCGAACAGCGCGCCCGCGAACACGGCCTGCACTACGTGCACCTGCACGGCGAGGTCGGTGTGATCGGCAACGGTGCAGGACTCGTCATGAGTTCCCTGGATGCCGTCTCCGGCGCTGGCGAGGAACAGGGCACCAACATCAAGCCCGCCAACTTCCTGGACATCGGCGGCGGCGCCTCCGCAGCCGTCATGGCCGAAAGCCTGGAGATCGTACTGTCCGACCCTCAGGTCGAATCCGTGTTCATCAATGTCTATGGCGGCATCACCTCCTGCGTGGAAGTCGCCAACGGCATCCTCGAAGCGGTCGCCAAGCTCGGCGGTTCCAAGCCGATCGTTGTGCGCTTCGATGGCAACGCCGCCGCCGAGGGTCTGCATATCCTCGCCTCCGCCAATAACCCGAATATCCATGTGTCCGAAACCATGGAAGGCGCGGCAGCCAAGGCCGCGCAGCTCGCCGGTGAGGCGACCCAGTCCAAGGAGGTTCGCTGATGCTGTTCATCGAAGACGGCGCTCCCGTTATCGTCCAGGCATGACCGGCCATCAGGCATGACCCATACGGCTCGCATGCTCAAGGCCGGCACCAATATCGTCGGCGGCGTGAACCCGCGCAAGGCCGGCACATCCGTCACCTTCCCCGGTGCCAAGAACGGTGCCGACGCGGACATCCCCGTGTTCGCCACCTGCGGCGAAGCACGTGAAGCCACCGGCGCCAAGGCCAGCGTGGTGTTCGTGCCGCCGAAGTTCGCCAAGTCCGCCGTGGTCGAAGCCGTCGAAGCCGGCATCGAACTCATCGTGGTCATCACTGAAGGCATTCCGGTGGCCGATTCCGCATACTTCGTCGAACTGGCGCTCAAGAAGGGCGTGCGCATCATCGGACCGAACTGCCCTGGTCTCATCACGCTCGGCAACCCCGGCGTCAATCTGGGCATCATCCCCGACGGCATCGTCGGCCGCGGCCCGCTCGGACTGGTCTCCAAATCCGGCACCCTCACCTACCAGCTCATGGGCGAATTGTCCGATATCGGCTTCACCGCATGTCTCGGCGCCGGCGGCGACCCGATCGTCGGCACGACGCTGCTGGAAGCCCTGCAGGCATTCGAAGCCGACCCCGACACCAAGGCTGTCATGATGATCGGCGAAATCGGCGGCTTCGCCGAACAGGACGCCGCCGCATGGGCCAAGGAGCACATGACCAAGCCGGTTGTCGCCTACATCGCCGGTTTCACCGCCCCCGAAGGCAAGCAGATGGGCCACGCCGGCGCCATCGTCTCCGGAGGCAAGGGCACCGCCCAGGACAAGAAGAACGCGCTCGAGGCGGCGGGCATCCCCGTGGGCAAGACCCCGGGCCAGGCCGCCGAAATCATGCGTGACGTACTCGCCAAGGCCAACATCGACTGATCGGTTCCAACCAATCGTGATGAAAGCCGTGATTCGCCAATGGGTGCGGGGAGCCATAGTCGCCCTCGCATCCATGGCATCTATGCCGTTGCATTAGGCTGCTATACAGCGCTGATGTTATTGGTCGTCTCTATGGAAGAGGGCGGCGACAATCTCACCGTCGGCACAACCTCGCTGACACAGGCCGTTGTGCTTCTGAGTGAGGGATCGGGCTTTAGAACCGATTCGTTCACCCTCACCATTACGCCATTGCTGTTGACCATACTGCTGATATGGCTGATCAATGCACTCATCATGCGAATCAAAGCATACGGGCCGCATGCGTATGTTGCCGGATTGATTGTTTGGCTCGGGTTGAACGAGGCATTCCGGCAATCCGTGCACCTAGGTCTTGTCGATGACCAGTGGCTGGTGTTGCTGAAAGCAGCCATCGTATTCTCGATCGGTTTCCTATGCGCAGCCGTACCGGAATCAGCCAAAATGCGAGCATTCAGGGACTGGACTCGCAAGCAGGTGCCGGCGGACATACGCCACTGCCTGAAAATCGGCGTCGCTTGGCCGTCGCGATACTGAGCATATATCTGGCAATTGGATTGATTACCGTCATCGTATGGTCGGTACGCAACCATGCCGCTGTCGTATCGTTGTTCGAATTGTCCGGGATGGAAACCGGTTCACGAATTCTCACCACCGTCGCCATGCTGATCTGGCTACCCAACGTCATGCTCTGGGCTGTTTCCTGGCTCTTCGGCGGCGGATTCGCCATCGGTGATTTGGCCAGTTTCACATTATGCTCGGCCAATCCAAAGAGCTTCCTGCAATTCCGGTATTCGGTATTCTGCCGAACCGGTCAGCAGTGAACTATGGCGTACCGTTGCCTTGAACGCGCCTCTCGCCATCGCTGCGCTCGTGGGCCTGCTGGCTGTATTCCTACCGCAAGGATTCGCCTGCAGACCGTTGAATGTACGGAATACGTCCACCCGCGGCCCGGTACTGGTTTCGCTGATCTACTCCGCCGGGGCATTCTGCCTGAGCGCGATGCTGATCTCACTGGCATCCACATTGCTGTTCGCTCTGTCCAATGGATCGCTTGGCGATCATCGTCTTGCTCACATAGGCGTCGACGTCATGGCCTCCACCAGAGTCGTCGGTCATTCGACCGCACTGGGACTTACCGCGGCATGGCTGCTCGCGCTGATTGGCATAGCGCTCGTTTTTCCGATAGTCTGGTTGGTTGAGAGAATCAAGGATTCCCGCACCACCGCCGCGACATCGAAGACCGCCACCGTTCATCAGGCGCGGTTCCTAGCGTCACAACCACAAGAATCCAAGGAGGAACAGGATGACAAACACGAACCGACCGATACGTCGAGCACTGGTCTCGGTCTTTCATAAGGAAGGCATCGAAGTACTCGCGGAAGCGTTCGTGAAGGCCGGCACCGAAGTTGTTTCCACTGGTTCGACCGCCAAGAAGCTTGCCGAACTGGGCGTCAAGGTAACCGAGGTGTCCGATGTCACCGGATTCCCCGAATGCCTCGACGGCCGCGTCAAGACGCTGCACCCGTACATTCACGCCGGCATTCTGCTGATATGACCAACCCCGAACACGCCAAGCAGCTCGAGGAGTTCGGCATCAAGCCGTTCGACCTGGTGGTCGTCAACCTGTACCCGTTCGCCGACACCGTGCGCTCCGGCGCCAACGAGGCCGATACCATCGAGAAGATCGACATCGGCGGTCCCTCCATGGTGCGCGGCGCGGCCAAGAACCACGCCACCGTGGCCATCGTCACCGACCCGGCCGATTATGCACTGGTCGCCTCCCGCGTGGCCGACGGCACCGGCTTCTCCTTGGACGAGCGCAAGTGGCTTGCCGCCAAGGCCTTCGCGCACACCGCCGCCTATGACGCCACCATCAACGAGTGGACCGCCAAGCACTGGCCCAAGCCGGCCTCTCTGGACGCCGTCGAGGTGGACAAGGACGATCAGGCACTGAAGTCGATCCCGCCAAGTTCCCGGCCCAGTTCACCCGCACCTGGATCGTGCGCACACCCTGCGCTACGGCGAGAACTCCCACCAGCAGGCCGCCCTCTACATCGACCCGCTCAACCAGACCGGTTTCGCCCACGCCGAGCAGCTCGGCGGCAAGCCGATGAGCTACAACAACTACGTGGACGCGGACGCCGCCTGGCGCACCGTATGGATATGCTCCCGCCATTGCCGTGGCCGTAGTCAAGCACAACAATCCGTGCGGTCTGGCCATCGCGCGACCGCGGCCGAGGCCCACAAGAAGGCTCACGCCTGCGACCCGATGAGCGCCTACGGCGGTGTGATCGCCTGCAACTCCAAGGTCACCCTTGAGATGGCCGAAAGCGTGCGCCCGATTTTCACCGAAGTCATCGTCGCCCCCGACTATGAGCCGGCCGCGCTCGAACTGCTGCAGACCAAGAAGAAGAACCTGCGCATCCTCGAGGTGGCCGAGCCGCCGAAGGGCCACGAGGCCATCCGCCAGATCGATGGCGGCCTGCTTGTGCAGGACACTGATCTGATCAACGCCGTCGGCGACGATCCGGACGCCTGGAGCTCGTGGCCGGCGAGGCCGCCGACGCTGACACGCTGAAGGACCTCGTGTTCGCATGGCGTGCAATCCGCTGCGTGAAGTCCAACGCCATCCTGCTGGCCCACGACCAGGCCACGGTTGGCATCGGCATGGGCCAAGTCAACCGCGTGGACTCCTGCCATTTGGCCGTCGAGCGCGCCAACACGCTGGCCGATGGTGCCGATCGCGCCACCGGTGCGGTCGCGGCATCCGATGCGTTCTTCCCGTTCGCCGATGGTGCCAGGTGCTTATCGACGCGGGCGTCAAGGCCATCGTGCAGCCTGGCGGCTCCATCCGCGATGAGGAGGTCATCGAAGCGGCCAAGAAGGCCGGCGTGACCATGTACCTCACCGGCACCCGCCACTTCTTCACTGATCGGGACTCTCTGAGGGGAGCAGCTCAGCCAAAACGCACAAAGGTGGGATTCCGCCTGACCCGTCAACGGGTCCAAGCGGAATCCCACCTTTGCTATTCGCCTGCTATTGTGGTCACGTAACCGTTCGACAGAAGGAATCGCAACATGCACAACCATCCCTATGTATCCGAAGCACATGAGGGCAAGCCATGGTTTGAATGGTGCGTACTCGGCGTCGTCGCCGTCATCACACTGCTGGTTGCTTTCGGATATACGATGCCGCCACGGTCATACTTGCCGTGACGGCCATCATCACCGGGCTTGTTCGCCTGATTCTTCAGGACAGAAGCCCATGGAAAGTGCGCTCAGTGGCGTTCGACTCCTTCATCGGCATCGCCTTGGGAATCGGCCTGCTGATTACCTACTTCAGCTTCTTTGGACTCTTCGGCAACATCTTTTTCCGCTGAATCGCCATCAGACGAGGCGGCCTGATCGAAGAATTCGCCATCGTCGAGCGTGTCCGCGTTTGCATCGGCATCCGTCTGCGGAAGATCGGCGGCAGCCGGCACTTTGGGAGTGGTCATCATCTGCGCGATGATCATGACCAACGCCACCACAGCGGCGGCCAAGACCGGGCTAATCCAGAATACCCACAGCTGCTGCAGCGGATTTTGCGTAAGACCCTCATTCATCGCGGCCAGTGCGATGCCGGTGGAACGGGCGGGATTGAGACCGGCACCGGTAACCGGGTAGCTGATGGCGGTGGCCAGACCATAGGCAAGACCCATGGCAATGACATGACGGTCCGAGGACTCGCCGTGATCACCCAGAGAAGACATGGCGGTGGCAACGACAATCAGAGAGGCAACGACCTCGACGACAATCGCCAGCGTAATCGAGAACGTAATGCCATACTGGGTCAGCAGCGAGTAAGACACGGAGCCGTTCTCGAAACCGTTAACGGCCGGAGTCAGCCACACTTTGGCAGCTACCTGCTCGGATGTGGGCAGCAGCTTGACCACGGCGAAGCCGGCGGCGATGGCACCGATGACCTGAGCGGTCACATAGAGGATGCCATCCAGGATTTTCGTCTTGGAAACCAGCACGGAGGCTACGGTGATGGCCGGATTCAGCTGGCCACCGGACACGCGGGAGAAGATGGCGGTGACTGCGGCATATGCCAAGCCGGTAGCCAACGCGAAGAACACGATATTGATGCCATACACGGCCGAACCCCATGTGGAGAAGGCGTAAATGGCAAAGCACAGCAGGAAGCTGCCGGCCAATTCGGCGCACACGCGCAGGGCCAGCGGCTGTTGCTTGGTTTCTTCCATGATTGTTCATTCCTTTTCATCTGTTGGAAGACGGGCGAACCCGCACAAACGGTTGCCAGTCTAGCAGCAGTCCTACGTTGCGGTATGATATATAGGTTGGAATTGGCTGGGATTCCAGTCCGCCAACTCTGAAGTATGTATACAAATCGACAGTCTCTGCGATGACAGAGTCTGTCCGGCCACGTTGGGAGAACGATGCCAAACGCATATTCCCGCGCTGCGAAAGCGCAAGACGATTCCAATTCCATTCGACTCCAGAAGCTGCTTGCCCAAGCGGGATTCGGTTCTCGCCGCAAGTGCGAGGACATGATCACCGAAGGCCGTGTCGAGGTCGACGGTGAACTGGTCACCGAGCTCGGAACTCGCGTCGACCCCCATAAGCAGCAGGTGCGCGTAGACGGTTCGCGCGTACGCGTCAATCCGAACCACGTCACTCTGGCACTGAACAAGCCCCGCAAGGTGCTCTCCGCCATGGACGACCCGAAGCCGCTACACGTTGCGCGACATCGTGGGCGACAAGTACGAGCGCATCTTCCACATGGGCCGTCTCGACTACGATTCCGAGGGTCTTATCCTCATGACGAACGACGGCGAGCTCTCGCAGCACGTCATGCACCCCAAGTACGAGGTCGAAAAGACCTACGTCGCCACACTGGAAGGCAAGATCTCCGGCACCGTATGCCGTCGACTCGTGACCACCGGCGTACAGCTCGACGACGGCTGGATCAAGCTCGACCACTGCGCGATCATCGACTCCTCACGCGACCACACGATGGTCAAGGTCGTGCTGCACTCCGGCAAGAACCGCATCGTGCGCCGTATCTTCGGCTCAATCGGCTTCCCGGTCAAGCGCTTGGTGCGCACCCAGATCGGCCCGATCAAACTCGGTGATTTGAAGCCCGGTTCCTACCGCGTGCTGTCCCAGACGGAAGTCCGTTCGCTGTCCAAGGAGGTTGGCCTGTGATTCGCGTTGCCATCGACGGCCCCGCCGGCGTGGGCAAGTCGTCCACGTCCAAGGCGCTGGCCAAGTATTTCGGATACGCCTACCTTGACACGGGCGCGATGTATCGTGCCTGCGCTTGGTGGTGCCTGAAGCAGGGCATCGATCTGGACGCCGAAACCGTGGATGAGCGTGTCATCACCGAAGCGGTGGGCGAGTTCTTCACCGGCGACCATTTCGATATCTCCGTGGACCCGGACAACCCCCGCGTATTCGCCGACGACGAGGACATCTCCGAGGCCATTCGTTCCTCCGAAGTCTCCAGCCATGTCTCCAAGGTGTCGAACGTCATCCCGGTGCGCAACGTGCTCATCGCCGCCCAGCGCGCCTACATCGCCCGCGAAGCGTCGGCCGACTCCTTCTCCGGGGGTTTGGGCATCGTGGCCGAGGGCCGCGATATCACCACCGTGGTGTCCCCGGACGCCGAGGTGCGCGTGCTGCTGACCGCCCGTGAGGAGGTCCGTCAGGCCCGTCGCACCGGCCAAGCCGTCAAGGGCGTGGGTGCTGAGGATGTGGCTGCGCGCGACAAGGCCGATTCCAAGGTCACCAGCTTCCTGACCGCCGCCGATGGCGTTACTACCATCGACAATTCCGATTTGGACTTCGCCCACACGCTCGATCTGCTCATCGGTCTGGTCGAGGACGCCATCGAGAACCAGGAGTACGAGCAGTATGCCGCCAATCTCGAAGGCTATGAGCTGGACGAAGGCGATGAGGATCTGATTTCCGGCCGCGGTTTCACGGAAGGCGCGCGCAAGGCCGGCCCCAAGCCGGTGGGTGTGCTGGCTGTTGTAGGCCGTCCGAACGTGGGCAAATCATCCCTGGTCAACCGTATCCTCGGCCGCCGTGCCGCCGTTGTGGAAGACACGCCGGGCGTTACACGAGACCGTGTGAGCTATGACGCGGAATGGGCCGGCACCGACTTCAAGCTGGTGGACACAGGAGCTGGGAAGCCGACGTGGAAGGCATTGAATCCGCCATCGCCTCACAGGCACAGATTGCCGTGACCTTGGCCGATGCCGTGGTATTCGTGGTCGATGGGCAAGTGGGCATGACCACCACCGATGAGCGCATCGTCAAGATGCTGCGTGCCGCCGGCAAGCCTGTCGTGCTGGCCGTCAACAAGATCGACGACCAGGCCAGCGAATACCTTGCCGCCGAATTCTGGAAACTCGGCCTCGGCGAACCATACTCGATTTCCGCCATGCACGGCAGGGGAGTGGGCGACCTGCTGGACGTCGCGCTCGACAAGCTCAAGCAGGCCGAGAAGACTTCCGGCTACCTCACGCCTTCCGGCCTGCGCCGCGTGGCTCTGGTGGGCCGCCCGAACGTGGGCAAGTCGTCTCTGCTCAATCAGCTGGCGCGCGAAGAACGTGCCGTCGTCAACGATTTGGCCGGCACCACGCGCGACCCCGTCGACGAAATCGTCAACATCGATGGCGAGGACTGGCTGTTCATCGACACCGCCGGCATCAAGCGACGCCAGCACAAGCTCACAGGCGCGGAATATTATTCCTCTCTGCGCACGCAGGCCGCCATCGAGCGCTGTGAATTGGCGCTGATCCTGTTTGATGCCTCGCAGCCGGTATCCGATCAGGATTTGAAGGTCATGTCCACCGCCGTGGATGCGGGCCGTGCAATCGTGCTCGTATTCAACAAGTGGGATGCGATGGACGAGTTCGACAAGCAGCGTCTCGAACGCCTGTGGAACACCGAATTCGACCGTGTGATGTGGGCCGAGCGTGTGAACCTGTCCGCCAAGACCGGCTGGCACACCAACCGTCTGACGCGAGCCATGGATAAGGCCTTGGAATCCTGGGATCAGCGTATTCCTACAGGCAAGCTCAACGCCTTCCTCGGCAAGATCCAGGCCGCCCACCCGCACCCGTTGCGTGGTGGCAAGCAGCCGCGAATCCTCTTCGCCACGCAGCGTCCACGCGCCCGCCGCGTTTCGTGATCTTCGCCACCGGCTTCCTCGAGCACGGCTACCGCCGCTACATCGAGCGTTCCCTGCGCGAGGAATTCGGCTTCGAAGGCACGCCGATTCAGATCTCCGTGAACATCCGCGAGAAGAAGAAGCGGAAGTGACACGCGCGTAATTTGCCAGATTTCAAATATCTGGTAAATTGTCTACTCGGTGCTTTTGCACCATCGGGCCGTAGCGCAGTTTGGTAGCGCACTTGACTGGGGGTCAAGGGGTCGCGGGTTCAAATCCCGCCGGCCCGACCGATTAGCCCCGGAATTCCGCCACTTTTGAGTGGTTGTCTTCCGGGGCTTTTCCGTTTTCAGACAACATAACGACGGACTTACCTTTGTAAGCCATTCGTAATGGATTAAACACGGACTTCATCTTGGCGTGTTATTGGAATTATCACCGACAATTCACCGCCTCCGCACCCCCCGTCGTATGCGTTTGCCCCAAACAGGGACTAGACTTGTTCCTATTGATTTGACGAAAGGGACCCGAATTGACAGAAATAAACGATAAGGCCCAACTGGATATCGCCGCCGCTGACGACACCGACGCCGTTACCTCGGACACCCCCGAAGAAACCGTAAACACCCCCGAAGTGGATGAGACTTTCGAGCTTTCGGCCGCCAAGATGCGCGAGCATGGCATGAGCGAAACCGCCATCAACCAGTTCCACCATTTGTATGACGTATGGCGCCATGAAGAAGCCTCCAGCTGGATTCGCGAGGACGACATCGAGCCGCTTGGCCACGTGCCCAGCTTCCACGACGTCTATGAGACCATCAACACGACAAGGCCGTGGACGCCTTCGCCAAGACCGCATTCCTCAAGCTCAATGGCGGTCTGGGCACCTCCATGGGATTAGACAAGGCCAAGTCGCTGTTGCCGGTGCGTAGGCACAAGGCCAAGCAGATGCGCTTCATCGACATCATCATCGGTCAGGTGCTTACCGCTCGCACACGCCTGAACGTCGAACTGCCGCTGACGTTCATGAACTCCTTCCACACTTCGGCGGACACGATGAAGGTGCTCAAGCATCATCGCAAGTTCAGTCAGCATGACGTGCCGATGGAAATCATCCAGCATCAGGAACCCAAGCTCGTGGCCGTCACCGGCGAACCTGTGAGCTACCCTGCGAACCCGGAGCTGGAATGGTGCCCGCCCGGCCACGGCGACCTGTTCTCCACCATCTGGGAGTCTGGTCTGCTTGACGTATTGGAGGAGCGCGGCTTCAAGTATCTGTTCATCTCCAATTCCGACAATCTCGGTGCGCGCCCCTCGCGTACGTTGGCCCAGCACTTCGAAAACACAGGTGCCCCGTTTATGGCTGAAGTGGCCATCCGCACCAAGGCCGATCGCAAGGGCGGCCATATTGTGCGAGACAAGGCCACTGGTCGCCTAATACTGCGTGAAATGAGCCAGGTCCATCCGGACGATAAGGAAGCGGCCCAAGACATCACCAAGCATCCTTACTTCAACACCAACTCGATCTGGGTTCGCATCGACGCTTTGAAAGACAAGCTCGCCGAATGCGATGGTGTGTTGCCGTTGCCGGTGATTCGTAACAAAAAGACCGTGAATCCCACGGACCCGGATTCCGAACAGGTGATTCAGCTGGAAACCGCCATGGGCGCCGCAATCGGTCTGTTCAACGGTTCTATCTGCGTCCAAGTGGATCGTATGCGCTTCCTTCCGGTGAAAACCACCAATGATTTGTTCATTATGCGTTCCGATCGATTCCACCTGACGGACACGTATGAGATGGAAGACGGCAATTACATCTTCCCGAACGTCGAACTTGATCCGCGATACTACAAGAACATCCACGATTTCGACGAACGGTTCCCCTACGCCGTGCCATCTTTGGCCGCAGCCAACTCGGTTTCCATTCAGGGCGACTGGACATTCGGACGTGACGTCATGATGTTCGCCGACGCCAAACTGGAAGATAAGGGCGAGCCAAGCTATGTGCCGAACGGCGAATACGTTGGCCCGCAAGGCATCGAACCGGACGATTGGGTGTGATTTACAACACGGTCGAACGATAAAAAAGATATTATTTTTGTGAAATGGCGCTCAAGTGCGGAAAAAGCCTCTAAGATAGAGTGAGTGTGAGGAAACTCATACGCACTTATAACGAAACAATAACTATACGTGAGGACTAATGGCAGAGGGCACAAGCGGACGTCGGCGTTTTTCCGACAAATGGGGCAAGCACGAGCTGGACGTACTGGCTGTGTTGTCATCCGCGTTCCCGCAATGGCTCACATCCCGCCAAATTGCGCAGCGCGTCAAGGCTTACGCCGACTCGTATGGAGACTGGCAGATCAGGCTGCCAAGCGCGTTCGCCAAGCAGTTCCAGCGTGATCGCGCCAAGCTCGCCGCTATGGGCATCGCCATCGAATCACGGCAGCCTGAGTATTCGTCCAAGTCGGAAGGCCAGGACTTCGCGTCCTACCGTCTGCAGTTGGGCGACGAACCGCGCATCCGTCTGATGTTCGAGCCGGAAGATATGCCGGTGCTTGCCGCCGCCAACTATCTGGCTCGTTCGATGTCGATTTCCTCCGAGCCGGATCAGTCCCAGCTCGCCCAACATGCGTCGCGCACCACGCCGCGTGTGCCGCAGACCCCTATTCCCGGTCTCGGTTTGGATTCGATTGCGCCTGGCTTGGGCACGCAGCCCATTCCGGACTCGCTGGTCAAGGTTATCGATTCGCGTCGCTTTGCCGCCACCGTTGATGTGGACGGCGAACACCTGAACGTGGCCTACACCGATTCCGACGATTTGGCCATGTTTGTGCTGGAGCACCCGGGTGCCACGATTGTCAGCCCGCAGGAGGCTGTGGACGCTATCATCGCCGCCTGCACGCCGCCAGCCGATTCACTCTGGCTGACGAATCCGCCAGCCCTGTAAGCGCCTCGGTGGTTTCCCCGTCGATTAGTCGCGATGTTCGTGAGCCGGGTGATCCCGAGTCGATCAAGGCCCAGAACAAGAAGAACGGATCCGCTTTCCAAACGGGCAGCGAGGTGGATCGTCGCCTGCGTCTGATGCTGTTCCTCTCCGCTCACCTGGGTGAGGAATTCTCGATGAGCGAGCTGGCCGAGCGCTTTATCGGCAAACCGAAGAACGACGACGAGCTCAAGAAATTCGTCAACATCATTCATAAGGACATCAACACCCTGACCACCGTTTCCGACGATGGTGAGATGGCTGGCAGCCAGTTCTTCGATATCGACTGGCCGCTGCTGGATGCCGAGGGTATTGTTTCCGCCACCAATTCGTTGGGCCTTGAACGTCTTGCCGGCATTTCGCCGCAATACCTCAGCATGCTCACCGCCTCGGTCAGCTACTTGGCTCATTCACCGTTACTGCCGGACAAGCAGCGTGGGCAGGCCGAATCCCTGTATGAGCGTTTGCGCCGCCATGTCAGCCCGGGCCAGACCCCGTGGCTGAGCCTGACCGGCTATGAGCTGGAGCCCCGAAGCTTCTCCATCGTCAAGCGCGCGATCAACACCGATTCGCTGTTGGACATGGAGTACTCCGACGGTACCGGTAGTACCCGTCGCAAGCTGGTGGCCCCCGCCAAGATTTTCATCGACGAAGGCGTGTATTATGCCGCCGTCTACACGGATGTCGGTTCCGCCGCCCCCAAGGACAAGAAGGCCTACGTCTCCAAAGACAAGACCATCGACAAGGCGAACGGCAAGCCGCGCATCTGGCAGGTGCTGCGATTGGCCCGTATCGAAAAGGCGGAACTGGTCAAGCCCACCAAGCAGATCGACATCCCGAACATGCCGGTGAGCGAACTGCGCAAGTGGAGTTTCGACAACGGTACCGACGCGGTGTTCATCACCGATCAGCGCGATCTGGCATTCATCAAGACATTGCCGGGCGCTACCGTCGAACAATGCGGTGCCGGTGAAAAGGTGCATCTGACCGTTTCCTCCGACTCCTGGTTCGTGGCCTTCTGTATCGCACACGCGCGTCATATCACGGCGGTCGCCCCGGAAACGTTGCGCACCATGATCGTGGCACGCGCCGAACGCGAACTGAGCATCAGCGAGAACAAGTAAGGAGCCTTTCATGCCTTGGTGGATATGGCTGATTCTGGCCCTGTTCATGCTGGCCATGATTGTTGCCGGACTCATCTATGCAGCCCTTCATGGACTCCGTGCCTTGAAAGACATGTCCGACATCGGCGGCCAGCTCGGTGAACGCGTGGCCGCGATGGGGGAGTCCGGCACCTCTGCCGACACCAGCGAGCCGCCTCTGTTCACTCAGCCGCTCAGCGTGGCACAGAATCGTTATGCCGAGGCCCATGCGGACGTGATTCGCAGCAAGGCCGCCAAGCGCGAGCGCCACACCCAGGCATGGGCCCGCTGGAAGCGATTCAACAACTAACGGAAAGCAGCAATGGCACGTCACCAACACCATAAGGGCAATGCCGGTTCCCAGACGCTGAGCCCTTCGCAGCGGTACGCATCATTCCAAAAAGTCCAACGCCATCGGGCGTCCGCAGCAGCACGATTCGCCGAATCCCTGCCCTTCGAACTGGACGACTTCCAGACCGAAGCCAATGACGCGCTCGAAGCCGGCAGCAACGTACTGGTCGCGGCCCCAACCGGTGCCGGCAAAACCGTCGTGGCGGATTTTGCCATTTATCTCGCTCAGGAACGCAACGTCAAAGCCTTCTATACCACACCGATCAAGGCGCTGAGCAATCAGAAATACCATGATCTGGTCGACGTGTACGGCCCGGACAAGGTAGGCCTGCTCACTGGCGACACCTCGATCAACTCCGAGGCGGACATCGTGGTCATGACCACCGAAGTGCTGCGCAACATGCTCTACGAGCGTTCCACCACGCTGAACGCACTGCGCTACGTGATTCTCGACGAAGTGCACTATCTGGCCGACCGGTTCCGCGGGCCCGTGTGGGAGGAAGTCATCATCCACCTGCCCAAGACGGTCAAGATCGTCGGCCTGTCCGCTACCGTGTCCAACGTGGAGGATTTCTCCAACTGGATTGCCTCGGTGCGAGGCGACACCAAACTGGTGATCAGCGAACACCGCCCCGTGCCTTTGGAACAGCACGTCATCGTGCAGGCGGACGAACACACCGAGCCTGAGGTGCTGGATCTCTATCGCCGCGACGGCAACGGCGAGCAGACCACCAAGCTCAACGCCGAACTCATCAACCGGCTCGACCAGTTGGACCGCAAGGCCGCACGCCGGCGCGGCGAGGAACGCCCCGATAAGCGCAAGGGCTTCGGCAGAGGCCGCGGCGGCAAAGGCGCCAAGGGCCATGCCCCGAAAGCGGAACGCCACACCCCGCGCCGCTGGGCCGTGGTGGACGAGCTTAACTTTCTGGGAATGTTGCCCGGCATCTACTTCATCTTCTCGCGCAACGGTTGTGACCAGGCCGTGGAACAGTGTATCAACGCTGGACTGGAGCTCACCACCGATGAGGAAGTGACCAAGATTCGCCGCATCGTGGATGAGATGGTGGAGGGGCAACTCACTCAGGAAGACCTGAAAGCCCTGCAGTTCTCCAAGTTCCGCTTTGCGTTGGAAGAAGGCTTCGCTTCGCATCATGCCGGCATGATTGCCCTGTTCCGCCAGATAGTCGAACGATTGTTCGAAGAAGGTCTGGTCAAAATGGTGTTCGCCACGGAAACACTGGCCTTGGGCATCAATATGCCGGCCCGCTGCGTGGTGGTAGAGAAACTCGAGAAGTTCGACGGTACCGGTCATGTGGCCTGACGCCCGGCGAATTCACGCAGCTCACCGGTCGTGCCGGTCGGCGCGGCATCGACACCATCGGCCACGCCATCGTGGTTGACCATCACGGTTTTGTGCCCGCCACGGCCGCCGCGCTGTCATCCAAGCGTGTCTACCCGCTGCACTCGAGCTTCCGACCCACGTTCAACATGGCCGTGAACCTGCTCAACTCCAGCGACTACGAGACCGCGCACGTTACCCTGGACCAGTCGTTTGCCCAGTGGGAGGCCAACGAATCGGCCTGGCAGCTGGAATCGCAGATCAACACACTGAAGAACGCGCTGGCCGGATACGAACAGGCGTTCGCATGCGAACACGGCGACTTCAAACAGTTCATGACCCTGCGTATGGAGCTGAGCGACATCGAAAAGGAAGGCCGCCGCAAACTGAAGCACGAAGTGTTCCTGACCGATCAGGAGCGTTCACGCGCCTTCCAGAACCTTGACCAGCGCATTCGCGATTTGCGCAAGGCGGAGCACGAGCATCCATGCCGCAACTGCCCGGACCTCCAGCAACACCTCAAGTGGGGCCACCGCTGGGCCCGCGAGACCCGCGAACTGCAGCGCGTCACCGATCGCTACGACTCCCGTACCGGGTCCGTGGCCCGTCAGTTCGATCGCATCTGCGATATTCTCACCGGGCTTGGTTACCTCGAACGTCATGTCAATGCGGCCGGCCACATTGACATGACGTTGACCGAAAAAGGCTCGCTGCTGCGCCGCATCTACAGTGAACATGACCTGGAACTGTGCGAGGCGCTGCTCGCCGGCACGTTCGACAAGCTCGACGCCAACGGACTGGCCGCTGTGCTCTCTTCACTGGTATACGAGGCCAGACGCGGGGGAGACGGCGAACCGAGGCACTACCCGGGCGGCATCTCCGGGCCCATCGCAATCGCTTCGTCCAAGCTCAAGGGCATCTGTGAAGACATCGATATCCTGTGCGAGGATCACGGTCTGGACGAGATGCAGCGGCCGGACTTCGGCATTCTCGACATCATGTATGAATGGGCGGATGGCGGTTCGCTGGGATCGTGCCTGTACGGCACCGACATGACCGGCGGCGACTTCGTGCGCACTGCCAAACGACTGGCTGACGTGCTGCAGCAGATCGCTGTCGCCCAGCCGCTGCCGTTCGACGGGGGAGAGCGGCTGGCAGGCCTCGCCCACGAAGCGGCCGACCGGGTCAATCGTGGCGTGGTGGCCTACTCCGGCGTGGACTGACGGGGGGCCGTTTGATGGGAGTTTGTCAGCCGACGTCGGAAGCTTGGAATAGCGGCCAAGTCCGAACTGTTGCGTAAATTAGTAGGGTTAAAGATCTTTCAAGGAGGATGCCGATATGGCAGAACGTAGCCTCAGGGGCATGAGCATCGGAGCGAAATCGCTGGAGTCCGACGACAACGTCGATTTCGCCGCACGAAACGATGTGGCGTATGTATGCCCGAAGGGCCACCGCACCATCCTGCCGTTTGCCGAGGGTGCCGAAATCCCGGACGAGTGGGAGTGCCGTTGTGGTTCCGTGGCCCACCGTGAGGGCGACGCCGACCGTGAGGGCGACGAGATCAGCAAACCCACCCGCACCCACTGGGACATGCTGCTGGAACGCCGTAGCGAAGAGGAACTGGCCACCCTACTCGAAAAGCGCCTGCAAATGCACCGTGACGGTTGGATTCCTGACTACGAGTGATCTCCTACTGAACAACACGTGAACTTGATGCCCAGTCATCCCGACTGGGCATAATCATTGTTGGAACAAGTCGCATATCGTTTGACGACCATTCAAAGCAGTCGACATGAACAAAGGGGAGTGGAATCTCAATGGCACAGCATCCGATGAAAGTGGTCCTGTTGGACCTCGACGGCACGCTTACCAAGTCCGACGGCGGCATCATCGCCTCCGTCGTCAAGACGTTCGAGGAATTGGGTCGCCCGGTTCCCGACGATGCCGAGCTGCATCGTTTCATTGGTCCGGCCATCATCGAATCGCTGCGACGCAACCATGTGCCGGAGGATGAGCTTGACCGGGCGGTCACCATCTACCGCAGCTACTATGCGGATCGCGCCGTGTTCGATGATCCGAACGAGCCCGGCAACAAAGTTCCCGGCCGCTTGGTGAACGTCGTGTTTCCCGGTATCCGCGAACAGCTGCTCAAGCTGCGTGCCGACGGCTATTATCTGGCGTTGGCCAGCTGCAAGCCCGAGTACCAATGCGTTCCGATCTGTGAGCATTTCCATCTGACCGAGCTGTTGGACGGCATCTATGGCGCATCCAGGGATAACTCTCGTTTGGACAAGGATCAGGTGATTCGGTACTGCTTCGACAAAATCGGTTTTGATGCTGCAGCGGGGGACAAGGCCGTGATGATCGGCGACCGCTACACCGACATCGACGGCGCCCACGCCTGCAATCTGGACGCCATTGGCTGCCGCTGGGGCTACGCTCCGGCCGGTGAGATGGAAGAACACGGTGCCTACGAAATCATCGAGAAGCCCGAGCAGATCGAAGAAGCCGTAAACCGTTATTTCCAAACACACTGAAACACAACGGCGAGGACTTCTTCATGATGGGATGCGATGGAGCCTGCGCCGCAGGCTTCGACCTGGTTTTCATCGGTTTGCCATTGCTGTCGCTGTATGAGATTCCCATGCTGATATGGTTCATTTGGCGAGCATTCCACTGGAAACGAGATGACAAGGATTGGCTGAAAGGCACGGCGATTCTTGCAATTGCGGTGGTCGCTCCGGTGCTCCTTTGGCTGTCGGCCTGGTATGCTCCGGTGCTCCTTTGGCTGTCGGCTTGGTATGCGTGGACTAGTTGATACAGGCGACCGAATCCTTGTCAAGGATAACTAATCTGACATAACGTACATTATCGGCTAACTATTAGGGAATCTTAGAAACGGCTTAATTCCAACGGTCTTCATTTCGCACAGGTAACTGTGGATGCCTCTGGGTGGCCCGTTGTGGCTACGCATTTCACACGACGGGAGACCAACGATGGCAATGGGTGGCGGCGGCTCGACATACAAGAGCGCCGATGGATCTGCACGCCGCGATAGACATAGAGCCGACAGGGCCACCGGGCGCAGGCGGCGGCTCACGGCCCAAGGCAAGACCAAGGCGGTGGCGAGCGCGAGGCTCAGGATGAAGCTGGACGCATACGTGCGCAAAGGCCTCACGCCGAACTCGCCGTCGCCGCGCCTCATGGACTGGCTGGAGACTTGGTACCACGAGCGGGCCGAGGCCAACCTGCGTCCGAACAGCAGGCGCAGCTACGAGAACGCCATCGTGCGGCTGAACAAGATAGCCGGCGCGAGGCGCATCAACTCGCTGGGTCATAAGGACATGGCCGACGTTCAGGACGGCCTGAAGTGCTACAGCCCGAAGACGGCCACGCTCACTTGGTCCGTCCTGAAGAACGCGCTTGAGGCCGCGCGTGACGAAAACCTCATACGGAGGAACCCGGCCAAGATGGTCCGTCCGGTGTCGGGCAGGCGCAGGCCGATGAAGGTCCTGTCCCCCGCGCAGGCGGCGGAGCTGATAAAGGCGGAGCCCGACCCGATGTGGCGTCTCAACTGGCTGCTCGCCTTCGCCACCGGGCTGAGGCAGGGCGAACGGCTCGGACTGACGATGGACGAGCTGACGACGCTGAACGGCAGGCGCGCCTTGGTGATCGACCATCAGTTGCAGCGGGTACCGGACTCTAGGAGGCGGACTGGCCTCTGGGCGAGGATGTGACCGATCTGGGCAATGGCTTCTGGCTGTGTCCGCCCAAGACGGACAGCGGCGAGAGAATCGTGGTCTTGGACGACGTGATGTGCGGGGCGCTGGACGAATGGCTCGCCATACGCAAGAAAAAAGGCGTGGACTCCCCCATGCTGTTCGTCACCGGCCGTGGCACGCCCATCGACAGGCGAATCGAGTACTTCCACTGGGACAAGGCGCTGCTGCGAATCGGCATAGCGAACGGCGAGGATGGCGTCAGGCTCAGGCCGCACTCCGCGAGGCACACGGCGGACACGCTCTTCGCCAACGCCGGCGTGCCGGAGAGCGCCCGGCTCGCGCTGATGGGCCACAGCGACGGCGCGATGGACAACGTGTACCTGCACGCGGACACCGAGGCGCTGCTGGAGCCAGCGAGGGCGCGACCGGTGCGCTGGGGCTGACCGATTAATCCTTATATAGGACCGGCCCGATAGTCACCGGGTCGGTCCTTTTCGCATACCGCCTATCCCCCGCGTCACTTCGGAGTCGGCGGGTCAACCGGCAGGTTCGCCACCCACTCGTCCAGATCGGTGCGGCGGATGCGCATGGTCGTGGAGCCCGCTAGCAGGCGGGCATGTCACCGTTGAGCACGGCGGCCCTCACCACCCTCGCGGGTATGCCGGAGAGTGCCCCGGCTCGGGCACGGTCAGGGTCAGTTTGTCGCGCAACGGCGGTTCCTCGATATGGCTCGTCATGCACTTGACTGTGCGGGCGCTCACCTCTTGGCATGCCTTCCCCGACGTCTCCTCGGCCCCCTGACGGCCCTGCCGACCGACACTCCCAGCAAACCCCACAACGGCACCAACGGCACCAACGGCACCAGCCAGTCGGGCAGCCGCTCCACCGGACCCGGGTCGCCGCCCGAAGGCGCATCCGTGCGCTCGCCGGTGACGAGGAGCCTCTGCGTGTTCACCCCGTATGGCGTGCAGGTGTAGAGGGTCACGAGGTCCTGCCCCTTCTCGATGGCGAGCGGCTTCACGTCGTCCGGCCCGGTGACCCTGATATCCGTCACCTTGTAACGCAGCCGCTCCCCCTGCACGTCGATCTCGAACAAGTCGCCTTTCTTGGCGAACCCAAGATTCGTGAACATCAGCCTGTCCGCCAGACCCCGGTGTGCCGCGACGACCGCGTGCGTGGATTCCCTTCCCACCGGCAGCGACGTCCCGTAGAGGTGCCCCGCCGACCTCTCCAGCGTGGCGGCGTCCGTGCCGTGACGCACCGGCAGGCTGATATGCAGCCTCGGATAGCGGACCGCTCCCATCGTGCCCTCGCCGTCCGCGTCGAGCAGCCCACGGTACTCCTTGTCCTCCCCGCTGTACGAGGCCCCCGAGAAGGCGTCCCCGGCCTCGCCAAGCACCGACTGCGGCCTTCCGGCAAGGCTCTCGTTGTATGCCTTGGCCTCCTCGATCATCCGCCTGCCGTCCGGTGTGGGCAGGGCCGCGGACTCGGCGCTCGCGGTCTGCCCGGCGGAGTCGATGGCTTGCAGGACGAATGGCGCGCTGAGTGTCAGCCCGCCGAGCAGCAGGAGGACGACGCCGAGCCATCCGAAGAGGTCACGTTTCATAATCCGCCTTCCAAGCGAGCGATGGAAAAGGCCACGGCCGGGGAACCCGGAACCGTGGCCTTGGCTTCCGAAGGGGCCTGTGCCCCGAAGGCCGTTTACGCGCGGCGCTTGCGCGACAGAATCAGGCCGCTCCGCATGCCATGAGGACCGCGGCGACCAAGGACATCAGCGCGATGCCGGCGGCACCCGTCTTCGGCAGGTCCTTGAGGCTCTTCGCGTTGGCGACGGTGACGCGGCCCGCGTCGGCGTCGGCCTTGGCATCGAAGGACACGAGGCGGGACGCGCCCAGATCGGTGACGGCCATCTTCGCGGCGTTGCTGCCCTCGTCAAGGGTGGCGCTCACCTTGAAGGAAGGCAGCAGCAGACCGATGTAGCCCTCCGGGGCCTTGGCCTCGGTGAAGGTGTAGCCCCCGCCGTACAGGCCCCTGATGGTGGTCGCGCCGCCGTTCAGCGTCTTGCTGTTGACGGTGATGCGGCCGAGCGCGGACATGTTGTTTGTGTTCAATTAGTTGTTGCGGGTTTAGTCACGATGATTTTTCGGGTTTAGGCAGAGCATGCCGACCACGGAATGGTCTTAACTGGATGGTGCTTGTATCTCCGCCAGAAAGGACCGGAAAGG
>ENA-OQLB01000106-OQLB01000106.1-human-gut-metagenome-genome-assembly--contig:-NODE-106-length-46684-cov-6.297077_pt1 | contig 46684 bp, 49 predicted proteins | sample MGYA00242656_ERZ504813 | MGnify/ENA primary metagenome ERZ504813 (study PRJEB26092, sample SAMD00036388) | human gut metagenome | host: Homo sapiens | study: EMG produced TPA metagenomics assembly of... | reverse complement strand
TTTCCAGACCCTCAAACTCGCCCCTCAAGTTTGTCCCTCAAACCAGCCCCTCAAACTAAACCATCAAAACTGGCATTCTAAAAGGGCCAGCCCCTCATGACTGACCCTCAATTAGTTCGGCAAACCCTCAAGAACTTTGATTATCCAGTTTATCTTAACAATCCTCTTATTGTTCGAAATAACTCGCTCAGGTTGGCACCTTCCTATTACGAGGGGTTGCCGCAGCTTCTTAGATCCTTTGTATCTCCACTGCTCTGAATAAGAGAAAGTATCATCTATTTAATTTTGTTTCGTATCAGACTATACAACACCTTGTTGATTATGTCAATACCGTTTCCTGAAGTTGATAAAACTTTTATATTTCTATGATTCTGCATCAACATCTTTCAACTCCGTGATCACACCTGTATCATCAATCGTAATATTCGGTGAAATCTTCTGCAAGTGATCAAAAAGTGCTCTCTGGGACTCTGCATTATTCAGATACTGTGTCTGGCTGTCTTTCTGCTCACACGGTGTAAAGGACATCTGCTTCAGTCCTTCTGATGTAATCTCAAGATTCAGAAGTCCCGTGCATTTTGTCTCATCATTAAACCAGAAATCGCCCAGACTGTATACAATAGGTCCATCTTCTGTATATTCAATTCCCTGAAGTACATGCGGATGACCTCCGATCACGATATCTGCTCCCGACTTCAGGAATTCTTTTCCATGCTCTGTCTGTGTTGAATTATACATATCCTCATCTTCTGTTCCCCAATGAACATATGCGATCAGATAATCACATTCCTTTGATGCATCCGCGATCACCTGATTATACTCTGTTGTGTCGTAGGATGTAAGAATACCTGTCGTTGAATCTGTTGCTTCCGGTGTAAATTTATACTGTTCTCCCTCGGAAGCTGCCACAAATCCAATCTTGATTCCGTTAATGATATAATAAGTCGGCTGCTTTGCCTCATCCAGATTCGTTCCGCCTCCAACATGAGTGATCTTCGCCTGATCCAATAGATCAATCGTATCATCCATCGCATCTGCACCATAATCGTAAATGTGATTATTCGCAATTGAAACAATATCTGTCCCCATCTGTTCCAGCAACTTCATACGTTCTGGTTTTGCACGGAATACATAATACTTATCCTCCAGCGGGGTTCCACGGTCACTGATACAATATTCATGATTCAGGAAGAAAATATCCGCTGCATTTGTCTGATCCAGAATTGTCTTGGAAATGCATTTGGACAAGTCATTTACCGTATCATAATAATCGAGAACATATCCATCTTCCTCCAGACAGAGGTCACCTGCTGCTGTGATCTGCACGGTTCCGTTCTCTGCTGCCTTCTTCTCATAGATATGATTCTTCGCAGCGGTAGCTTCATCCTTTAATTTTCCTTCGTATGTATCTGACAGGACATGCAAAGTCGCTCCAAAGGAATCATAAATGTCCTGCGCTGTTATCTTTTTATTCTTCTGATAGACTGGAAATAAATCATCCATCTCTTCAGAATAGTTCTTTTCCAGCCATTTCGTAAACGCTGTAACATCAGACTTTTCCGCTGACACTCCATTATCCGTCAGGAAAGTGTTGTAGCAGTCATTCAGCGATTCATTCATCTGTGCAATCTCCTGCTCCAGTTGTTTTTTCTGTTCTGCTGCCAGTTTCTTTTTCTTAGCCACATTGACTGCAAAGGCTGCCAGCGCTATGATTACACACAACAAAATACAGCCGAAAATAGTCATTCTTCGTCTGAGCTGTCTGATCCTCTTTTGTTTGATTTCTTCTCTCTGTCTTTTTCTCCGTTCTTCTGCCTGTTCAAATTCATTCATCGTTCGTTGCTCCTGCTGTTTTCTTATTGATATCCCGTCACTGTTTTGTTCGGCCTGCCTGATCACGCATTACGCCATAGCTCCTGACACATATGTATGACACATAACTGAAAACAGGTATCAGAACTTTCGTTCCGACACCTGCATACGTTCTTACATCATATTTCTTCGGATTCTGTCTGTATCGGCTCGCTGCCGGCCGCAGCTTGTTGTAAACAGTAACCTCGGTTTAGCCAACTTTTAATTTGAATTTCTGAATCTCTTTTTCACTGGACACTTTCTCAATGATTCCACCCAGACTTCTGAGTTTCTCTTCAAAGCGTTCGTATCCTCTCTGGATATAAACAATATCATCTACGATCGTAATTCCTTCTGTTGCAAGTCCTGCGATGCAAAGCGCAGCTCCTGCACGAAGATCCGGCGCGCTGACTCTTGCTGCTGTAAATTTCTCAACACCCTCGATCGTTGCTGAATTACCTTCAACTTTGATATTCGCACCCATACGTGCCAGCTCATCTAAATATTTAAAACGATTCTCGAAGATACTTTCTGTGATCGTACTTGTTCCCTTCGCAAGTGCAAGCACAACCCCGATCTGTGGCTGCATATCTGTCGGATATCCCGGATATGGTAATGTCTTCACCTGTGTACTTGTCAGGCGTCCCTTAGCCACTACGCGGACTGCATCATCAAATTCTTCCACTTCACATCCGATATCTACCAGCTTGGAGATCGTTGCATCTAAATGCTTCGGAATCACATTGAGCACTGTCACATCTCCGCGTGTTGCTGCAGCGGCAAACATAAATGTTCCTGCTTCGATCTGATCCGGAATGATGGAGTACTCTGCCTTATGCAGGGACTTCACTCCACGGATCTTGATCACGTCTGTTCCTGCACCACGGATATTTGCTCCCATGCTGTTCAGGAAGTTCGCTACATCTACAACATGTGGCTCTTTCGCTACGTTCTCCATGATCGTAAGACCGTCAGCCATAGCTGCTGCCATCATCACGTTGATCGTCGCACCTACAGTCACAACATCGAAATAAAGATGTGTTCCCTTCAGCTCTTCCGCCTCTGCAACAATCTTACCATACTCAATGTCTACATCTGCTCCAAGTGCACGGAATCCTTTCAGATGCTGATCGATCGGTCTGCTTCCGATATTGCATCCTCCCGGAAGTGCTACTTCTGCTCTCTTGTATTTTCCAAGAAGTGCACCTAACAAATAATAAGACGCTCTGATCTTCTTGATATAGTCATAATCAATACTGAAATCTCCAATTGTATTTCCATTGATCTTTACTGTATGTCTATCAATTCTCTGTACCATTGCACCGATGCCTCGATTGCCTCCAGCATGACATTAATGTCATTCACATCCGGAAGATTCTCAATCAAAACCGGTTCATCTGCCATGATTGCAGCTGCAAGAATTCCAAGTGCCGCATTCTTAGCTCCGCCGATTTCAACTTCCCCAACCAGCGGATTACCACCCTTAATAATATATTGCTCCATTTTGCACCTCAATTGTCCGATTCTGTATTACTTCCCACAGATCCTGTGTTCAGTAACGATTTATTCTTGTGTCTTTATCTATACGAAAAGAACTATCTATCTTAATTACAATATAATCCATACATAACTATAACACAAAATCTTTCATTGTGGAATCCCCTTTTTCTATGACGGTAATATTCACGCTTTATTTTGAGAGTAATTCTCAATGGCATCAAGTACATTTTCTATTGTTTCTTCAATCTGACAGCCCTCTTCACTGATTGTCACATCTGCATACTTCTCAAAAAGGACTTTTCGCTCGTCGTACAGGTCTTTTAATGTCTGACCGTCCTTCAAAACAACTCCTCTTTTTTGAGGATTCCTGATTCTCCTCTTTATTGTCTGATAAGAAGCATGAAGATATACAACAATTCCGATTTCTTTGAAATGTTTCATTGCTTCCTCGCAATAGACAACACTTCCGCCCGGAGAAATAACCGCATTTTCTGCTTTTATATCACGATTTACCTGATTTTCGATTTTTAAAAACCCATCATCACCGACTTCTGCTATGATTTCACGCAGAAGTTTTCCTTCTTGTTCCTGAATCAGAAGATCTGAATCTATGAAACCTTTTCCAAGTCTTTTTGCTACTACAATACCAACTGTACTTTTTCCGACAGCCGGCATACCGATAAATATAAGATTACTTTTCATCTGTATCTGTTCCCTTCTTCTGAATCCGTTTCTTTTGTTGTAATCTGAATGATTATATCATAGATTTTCCTGGCAATGAACAATAACTGTAAATTTTCTGTTTCCTTTTTCTCTGTTCTCCCCTGCGTCGGTAGATTTCCTGATACAACAGGACTTCCGCAAGGTCTCTTAGCATCCGCTCTTCTCCGGCAAACATTTTCTCCTGTTTTTTTACATTTTCGCAAATTCTGCTACACATGATGCGCAACTGCAATTTATCCGGATAAACATCAAATATCACACTCCCCGTGTATTCCATCCTGTCACACTCCTCTTCGACATAAGGCAGTATTCTCTTTGGAAGATCCGGATACAGGCTTTTCATATACTCCAGGTCTGTCCTTTCCGCTCTCTCATCATATTCTGTCTGTATCGGATAGGCCATATAATAAGGCAATTTCTGGTACATATTGCTCACTCCCACTGACAATAAGTTGTGCCGTCCCTGCTGTCCGCATTCCTGTTGATTGCAGTTTATAAATCCGGCGGCTATATAACTACTATATGATCTTCCTTACTCAACTGTTACTTTCACACAGACTCTTCATTTTACGATCTAAAGAAAAAGAAGTCCTGACTTTTCCGCCGGACTTCCTTGCCTGTAATTTCATTATTCACTTTCTCTTAAAATTCTGAGAATCTCCAGTCTAGTCTCCCCAACACCGATCACATCTTCTCTCTGAACCTCTGTCGGACGATCTACCAGGATTCCGTTCAGGTATGTTCCATTCTTGGAACCATCATCCATCAGATACAAACAGTCACCTCTCTGTATGATCACACAATGCTGCTTGGATACCCTTCCATCCTCATGCAATGGCAGATACTTCTCATAATTGTCATTTCTCTTCGCTCTTCCGATTCCCACTTCATCATAGAATATAAAGCTATATTTCTGCCATGTATCTAGATCTTCCAGGATAATCTTCCACTGTCTTCTCTTTTTAGAAGAACGCTTCGCTGAATCCACAGAACTGTTCTCCCCTGAACTGCGTCTCTTCTTTCCCTGCGGCTGATCCTCTTCCTCTTCTGGATCATATCCCTGATCTGCCTTGTAACGCTTTCCTTTCTTGGATTGCTTTCTCCGCTCTGCGTCCTGTGCCTTATTCTTTTTTACACTTATAAATGTACTGCAAAGAAGTGCGATACTTCCTAAAATCAGCAGTACCATAATCGCCCAATACCACATATGCATTATCACTCCTATCTGAATCTTAATCGTACTATATTTTTACGTTCTCGGCAAGCATAACATGTATCTTTTTGTCGAATTTTGTGATAAAATAAGTAGAAACTGAGAAAATAAGTGATTTTTAGAAGAGGTAATATCATGGAAAGAAATGAATTGTGCTGGTGCGGCAGCGGCAAGAAGTATAAGAAATGCCATATGCCGATTGAAGAAAAGATAATGATGCATGCTGAACGTGGTGAGATTGTTCCGACACGTAAGATTTTAAAAACTCCATTCCAAATTGAAAAGATCAGAAAAAGTGCTGAGCTTAATACAGCGATCCTGGATGAAGTAGCAAGACAGATCCACATTGGAATGAGCACACAGGAGATTGATGACATCGTATATCGTTTCACAAAAGAACACGGTGGTATCCCGGCTCCACTTAATTATCAGGGATTCCCTAAGAGCGTGTGTACTTCTATTAATAATGAGATTTGTCACGGCATTCCGGATGAGAATATCATTCTGGAAGAGGGAGATATCATCAATGTTGATGTATCCACTATTCTTGACGGATATTTTTCTGATGCCTCCCGTATGTTCAAGATGGGAAAAGTATCTGAACGTGCAGAGCGCATCGTCCGCGTCACAGAAGAGTGTGTGAAGCTTGGACTTGAGGCTGCGAAGCCTTGGGGACATTTAGGTGATATCGCAGATGCGATCAATACACATGCCCGTGCAAACGGATACTCTGTTGTAGAGGATATCGGCGGGCACGGTGTCGGTCTGGAATTCCATGAAGATCCTTTTGTCAGCTATGTGACACCAAAGGGAAGTGAGATGCTTCTCGTTCCAGGTATGATGTTCACGATTGAGCCTATGATCAACGAAGGCAGCCCTGACTTCTTCGTAGATGAGGACAATGACTGGACTATTTATACAATGGATGATGGTCTTTCTGCCAGATTGAGTACATGGTTCTCATCACTGAGAATGGGGCAGAGGTTCTTACAAAATAATAATAGTAACAAATACGGATGAACAGATATTAAAACTGCTCATCCCGTATTTTTATTATTCTTGTATAATGCTCTTTCTTTATCTGCAAAATACCGTTCCACTTCTTACGGCATCAATCTCAATGCTTCTGCCGGCTTTAATACGATTGCTGAATGAGATCCCATATTCAGGACAATCTCTCCATCTTGTACGATATACTCGTCATATTCTGTCGTATAACCGTTTTCATAAGAGTAGATCAGTCGTTTCATCCGTCCTTCCATCTCTACACCCGCATACCATACCGGTACGGTCACTGTACGAAGTTCATCACTGTTATTCACAACAACGACAATCTGTTCATCTGCTTCAAATCTTCCATAGGCCAGCAGATTTTCATCCGAAGCCAACAGCTTGATAGAACCCTTTTTCAACGGCTTCTCTTCCTTGTGGATACGGATCACTTCTTTGTGGAATGCCTGAAGTTCTTTGTCTTCGTTCCCCCATGGGAAAGTTCTCCGGTTATCCGGATCGGTGAATCCACAAAGTCCTGCCTCATCACCATAATAAATCGTCGGCGCACCGATCCAGGTCATCTGCATAATAACCGCTTCTCGTAAGATTGCCTTATTCACATCCTTTTCAGCTGCTTCTGTTCCAAGCTGTGCCACGCGTCCTGCCTTGTGGTTCGTACGTGTCAGGAAACGAGAATGGTCATGGTTTGAAAGTTCATTCATTGCCACCTGAAGAGATGGTGTCAGCATACTTGCCATAAAATGACGCATCGCTCCGACAAAGTTATCAGCATTTCCACACAGATCCGGACGATATTCATCACTGTGCTTCTCCATACCGGTCAAAAACCATGTCAGCGGTTCCATAAATGCGTCATAATTCATAACGCTGTCCCACTCATCTCCCTGGAGCCAATCCTGCGGATCTCCATAATGTTCTGCCAATATAATTGCATTCGGATTCGCATCCTTAACTTCCTTTCGGAATCTCTTCCAGAAGATATGGTTGTATTCATTACTGAATCCAAGGTCCGCTGCAACATCAAGACGCCATCCGTCTACGTTATACGGCGGTGATACCCATTTTCTTCCGATATCCATAATGTACTGCTCAAGCTGTGGTGAATCCTCATAATCGAGCTTTGGCAATGTATCATGTCCCCACCAGCCATCATATGTTCCGTTGTAAGGCCAGAGCTCATTTCTCGCATCATGGAACAGGAAAAAGCTGTTATATGGACTTTCTTTACTTACATATGCTCCTTCGGATAGTCCGGCTGCGGCTCATAGATACGTTCTCTGTCCATCCATTTGTTAAAAGAGCCACAATGATTGAATACACCATCCAGAATCACACGCATTCCACGCTTATGCATCTCTTCTACCAGTTGATAAACAACTGATTACTTGCCTCAAGATTGCGGATATCTCCTGTGCGTTGCTGATACTTTGTCGCATGGATATTGTCCTTTGCACCTACCGGAAGTACTTCTCCGTCATCCACAACAATCTTTCCATAATGCGGATCTATGTAATCATAATCCTGAATATCATACTTATGATTCGACGGAGAAACAAACAACGGATTGAAGTAAATAACTTCAACTCCAAGATCCTGCAGATAATCCAGCTTATCTAAAACACCCTGTAAATCCCCGCCGTAAAAATTACGGATATCCATTGCTTCCGGTGCCTGATTCCATTCCTTCACCTTGCGGCTTGGTGCCCCAATATAAATATATTCGTTATCCTCTACATCATTTGTCGGATCTCCATTATAAAAACGATCAACGAAGATCTGGTACATCACAGCACCTTTCGCCCACTCGGGTGTCTTAAATCCAGGCGAAATAATAAAATCATAATAGTTTTCTTTTTTCCCTGTTATTCCATACCTACTATAAAAACAGATTTCTGCTCCCTGCTTGATTTCAAAACAATATCTTAAGATATCCTCACCAAGCTGATACTCAATCTCGTAAAAGTCAAATTCACCGTTCGTACGTGTCTTCCACATAGGATACTCCTGTTCTCCGATGTGAAGTTTCACTTCATCAACATCATTGTGTGCCGTACGAAATCGCAACACTACTTTTTCATTTATCTCAGGCTCTGCCGGACAGACATAATCACCTGTACCGTCACAAAACAGTGCTTCTCTATTCACCTGTTTAGCCTCCTTTAACTCAATTCTTAAAACTATTCTAAAATAGAACCAAAATACCCCCGGCCAACACGGGATCGCCCGCCGGCAGAGGGTATCTTATTCTAAATACATATAATCAATATACTGACTATTATCCTTCAACCTCACTGTCTGCAAACAGTGCTTCGAATTCACTTCTTGTTATCTTTTCCTTCTCAAGAAGCAGTTGTGCACACTTCTCGAGTACCGGATGATACTCCTGAATAAGTGTACGCGCTTTCAAATAACATTCATCAATAATACGTTTCACTTCTTCATCAATCGTTCCGGCCACTTTTTCGCCATACCCTCTCGATGTATGACCGAAATCACGTCCAATGAATACTTCATCGCTGTCATTATCATAATTGATCAGCCCCAGTCTTTCAGACATACCGAACTTCGTGATCATTGATTTTGCAATTGCTGTTGCCTGCTTGATATCCTGGGAAGCTCCCGTTGTGATATCATCAAAAATCTCTTCTTCTGCAACACGTCCGCCAAGGGAAACTGTAATTTCCTGAAGCATATGCCCCTTTGTATTGAACATATCATCCTTCTCCGGAAGCGGCATCGTATATCCGCCGGCTCCGCCTGTCGGAATGATAGATACGCTGTAAACCGGTCCTACATCCGGAAGCAGATGGAACAAGATCGCGTGTCCGGCTTCATGATAAGCTGTAATCCTGCGTTCTTTCTCAGAAACGATACGGCTCTTCTTCTCCGGACCGATTCCGACCTTCACAAATGCATGACGGATATCAGACTGCTGAATGTACACCCTGTTCTCCTTCGCTGCCAGAATTGCAGCCTCGTTGAGAAGATTCTCAAGATCTGCTCCTGAAAATCCTGCCGTTGTCTGGGCAATCTGCTTCAGATCCACATCATCTCCAAGCGGCTTATTTCTCGCATGAACTTTCAGGATCTCTTCTCTGCCGCCTACATCCGGACGTCCGACAAGGACATCACGGTCAAATCTTCCCGGTCTTAAGATTGCAGGATCCAGAATATCCTTACGGTTTGTCGCTGCCATTACGATAATGCCTTCATTTACACCAAATCCATCCATCTCTACAAGGAGCTGGTTCAGGTCTGCTCACGCTCATCATGACCACCGCCAAGACCGCTTCCGCGGCGTCTTGCGACTGCATCGATCTCATCAATAAATATGATACATGGTGCGTTCTTCTTCGCATCCTGGAACAGATCACGGACACGGGAAGCACCCACACCAACAAACATCTCAACGAAATCTGAGCCCGAAATGCTGAAAAATGGTACTCCTGCCTCACCGGCTACAGCCTTTGCAAGAAGTGTCTTACCGGTTCCCGGAGGTCCTTCTAAAAGAACCCCTTTCGGGATACGTGCTCCAACCTGGATGTATTTCTTCGGATCTTTCAGAAAATCTACGATCTCCTCCAGTTCTTCCTTCTCTTCTCTCAATCCTGCAACATCACGAAATGTAACCTTGATCTCATTCTTCGTACTCATCTTTGCGCGGCTCTTTCCAAAGTTCATCGCCTTAGAATTTCCCCCGCCGTTCTGACGGCTCATCAGGAAAAAGATCAGAAATACTCCACCAAGTGTGATCAGCATCGGAACTACAACTGTTGTCAACATAGAATCCTTCGGTACATCCGAAAGCCTGTACTCCACCTGATTCTCTGTCAGAAGCTTCTCTACCTGCTCAACATCTGACACATTCACTTTCCTTGTATTACCATCATCTTTCAATGTAACAGAGACGGTTCCTGTCGGAACTGCACTGTTCTGATTGATGTAGACATCAGAAACATTTTTTTTCCTGTACTGCAGAGACAAAGGAGGTATATGTCATCTCCTGCTGATGCATCTGAAGCTGGTTCGCCATCCACAGAACCACAACAAGGATCACAACAAAACTGATGATCGTTGCCCCACTCAGACCTCTGCTTTTTCTGTCATTATTCAATTTATTATTGCTTCCTTTCTATTCTGCGACTTCTACTACTCCGATGTATGGAAGATTTCTATACTTCTGTGCATAATCCAGTCCGTATCCAACTACGAACTCATCCGGAATCTCAAATCCTGTCCAGTCTACGTGCACATCTTTCACACGGCGGTCTGGTTTATCAAGCAATGTGCAAAGACGGAGACTTGCCGGCTTTCTCTGACGAAGTACATCCATCAGATAATACAGTGTATTACCGGAATCAATGATATCCTCCACGATCAATACTTCCTTATTCTCAATAGACTCATCCAGATCTTTCGCAAGTCTTACAACACCACTGGATTTTGTTCCGTCTCCATAGCTTCCAACACACATAAAGTCCATAGATACCGGAACTGTAATTCTCTTTGCGAGTTCACACATAAAGAATACTCCACCTTTCAGAACACAGATCAGATGGATCTGCTTTCCTTCATACTCTTTACTGATCTTTTCTCCGAGTTCACGGATTCTTGCATCTACTTCTTCCTCTGTAATTAACACTTTAATCTTCTCAGCCATTGTTCTATTCCTCCATAATCTTTATCTTAAGAATCTTTTTCGTCTGGTCTCCCACCTGGTAGTACGAACTCATCCTTCTGCCCGGAATCCATACGATGTGGCTTTCCTCTGCGATCAGAAGCTGTCTGTCCCGTTCTTCTTGCGGAATCTTCTCATCAATAAAGTAACTCTTCAGCTTCTTTTTCTTTCCTTCCCCATCAATTGTAAAATAATCTCCGGGTCGTCTGTATCTCACACAGAGACTGCTTTTTATTATATCATAATCAAAGCATTTCGTGTAGCTTTTTTGTGGTATCTCTTTTGCTGAATTCTTCTCATTTTCACCGATGATTGTACAGCAGATTTTCAAATTTGTTCCCGGAATCTGTGTTTCTCCCGGAATCTGAAGCTGTAGAACAAAATCACTCTCTTCTTTTCTTTTCTCTTTCTGATGTACAGATGTAACTTTTTTATCACCTTTTGTAAGCAGAACTCCCTCATACATTCTTTTGGCTGTAACACTATACGGAAGATCGATCTGCCGTCCTGTCTGCCGTTCAAACAGTTGCAGTACCGCCAGGATATGCCTGCTTTCAATATCTTTCTGTGCCCCTGCCACTTCACTTACTGATCTTTGGATCAGTAATTTCTTTATCACAGGATCAAGGTGTTCCATTTCCTCTGCCTTGAGAAATATTTCTTTCCTGCTTTGAAGTCCGTCTGTCTGTTCTGCACAGATATTCCATGCCTGATCTGTCTGTTTTTCCAGATATTCATAGATTTCTTCTGCCTGTTCACTGAGCTTCACAAAATGTTCTACCGTCCTTGTATTAACCTGTTCTTCTAATGTCGGAATTACATGATGACGAATCCGGTTCCTTGTGTATTCATCTTCCTGATTCGTTTCGTCAACACAATATCTGATATCACAATCTTTCAACCACTGTTCAATCTCTTCCCTGGACAATTCCAGAAGTGGGCGGATCCATTTTCCATACACTGGTCTTATTCCACACAATCCGCGAAGCCCGGTTCCTCTTGCCATGTTAAGAAGCATTGTTTCTGCATTGTCATTACTATGATGCGCTGTTGCAATCTTTGTCCCGCCCTGTTCTTTACAGAGTTGTTCAAATGCCTGTCTTCGCACATATCTGCCTGCTTCCTCCAATGATTCTTTCCGCTTTTTTGCAATTAATTCCACATTTTCATGAAATGCAAAAAAAGGAACCTGCATTTTATGACAAAGCATTTCCACATATGCCTCATCCTGTGCAGCCTCCTCCCCGCGCAGTTCATGATTTACATGGCAGACAAGCACCTGAAATCCCAGCTTTTCCTGCAATGAACAAAGTGCCATCAGCAGACATACAGAGTCTGCGCCACCTGATACACCTATGACAATCCTGTCCCCTTTTTCTATCATATGATATTGTCTGATATAGTTTTCAATCTTTTCTAATCTTTTATCCATCATACCTCAACTATACGTTAACGGTTACTTCTATGTCAATGGCTACTTTCTGCATTTCCACAAAGCTGCAACTAAAACTGACATATCATCCTCCGGTTCTTTTCCTGTCCAGTTAAGTACCTGCTGTAAAATGTGTCTGGCCAGTTCCTTTGGGTTTCGTATTTCCGTTCCTTTTATGATTGTTTCAAGAAGGAAGTCCTGCTCTCCTACCGGAAGTGCATCCAGCACTCCATCTGTCAGCATGATTACATACGTTCCATCCGTCAACTGCCGTTTCACTGAATCTATTTCAAGTGAATTCATTACTCCGATTGGAAGGCTTGTCGATGTCAGATGCTCAATCTGATCCTTTCTTCGGATAAAAGTTGAGGATGCGCCTGCCTTGATCAATTCACATTCCCCTGTATACAGATCAAACACTGTAAGGTCGATCGTAGAGTAATGGATTTCTTCTCTTCCGCAGACCAGTGTTGTATTGATCATCTGGATCGCAGTCTTTTCCGGAAATCCCGCTTCCAGAAGTTCTTCGAGAAGTTCTATCACAAGTGTGCTTTCCCGACAGGCAGCCTGCCCACATCCCATGCCATCTGACAATGCAACTCCCCTTTTACCACCCGGAAGATCCATCATCGTGAAACTGTCCCCTGAAATATTACTGCAGCCTTTTCCGATTCTTGCTATCCCGGACATTGTGTAATAGGATGGTCCTTCTCGGAAGACCACTGTTGTATAATCCGCTCCGATCAGCTGCGCTCCCTCTTTTCCCGGAATCAATCTTCTTCCTGTCAGATTACTCAGAGTCCCTGCCAGACTTTTTACCGGAATCTTTTCCGCTTTCCAGGTGCGCATCGTCAGATGCAATTCATATTTCCCCTCTCCATTCACAAGAAAATGCATGGAAAGTACACGTATTCCTTTTCTTTTTAATTGAGACAAGATCCGTTTCCCCAACCTTTCATCTGTAAATATGCTGTCTTCCAGATTTTTCGCCACATTTTGTAGCATATCTGCAAATAGATCAAGCTGGGCTGCACACCCTTCCCGGCTTCTTGCGATACGATTGATCCAGATCATATTTTGTCTTGCTTCGTGAAAACTGTCAAGCATCCCCCGATAAAACCGCGGAGCCATAATGCAGCGCTGCATCAGTTTTCTTTTTGTCTCTGCATCCAGTTCATTTCCATACTGATCTACTGCTGCAAGAATCTCGTATCCCATCTGATACATCTGAATATAGTTTTCACCCCAGCACCAACTGTTTTTCTCACATTTTTCACACACTTCTTCTCTTACGCAGGCAAACATTTCATCAATCTCTTCTTCTGAAAATGTCTGCTTTTTTTCTTCTAATTTCAAAAATGTTTTCGCTAACTGTTTTAATGAAACTGCAAACTTATCAATCTGTTCCACATATAGACTACTATGTAATACCTGTCCATTTTCCATCTCCATCCCCCCTCGTTACTCAACTGTGAGAAACACACTCCGCGAGTTTCTCAAGTTATCGCGACAGTCGCCAAGGTCTCGTGTAAGCACGGACTTTGGCTCGTTGTTCGCGTAAAAAAGAAAAACTCCAGGAGTACTTTCTCTCCCGGAGTTATCTTTCGTAAAATTCTGTATCCGTCTTTCACTGACTTTGCAGATTCGGTTACTATTCACTTGATTGGTTTAAATACGATTTCATTCGGATCAACAAGATTCAGCTTATCTTCTGCGATCTCTTTCATGTAATCATCTGTCTGTACATACTGCTCGTATTCTTTGATCTCTTCTGCTCTTGCCTGCTCACTTTTAATCTGTGTCTTCAGTTCTGCTTCCTGCTGTTTATACGCTGTATTCTTTGCATGAAGCTTTACTGCATTCACTCCCAGCACACCGGAAAGAAGACACAATACTGACAAAATCATAAGAACGCTTCTTTTGTACGGACTCGGACGTCTCTGCTTTGTATGGCTGTGCCGTCCAGTCACTCTTTTTTTCTTTGCCATCTAAAATTCACCCTAAAATAATACACTCTTAACGTTACCGGGAAATCAATCCTGCCTTCACTGACGGAGTCCCCCTATAAACTTCCCAATTATCAACATTCTATCTGTTTTTTCTAATAATTTCAAGGTTTTTCCTTGTTTTTTTGTGTATTTTTTCTCCAGACGAAATCAGTTTCTGAATAACGCAACGCCAAATACAAGACCTAGTAGAAAATACCATCTAATACTACCATACGTAGTTGCATATATCTGTGAGAAAATATATGCACTCATAAATATCCAGTAGAACAGATCCTCGATTCCTTTCACCAGATTATTATGTATTATCATTTTCCTTAAAAAAATCAGGATCTCGTACCCAGCCCGGACATTCACACCCGTAAGACAGGCACAGAAGAAGACAAGCAGTTCTTTTTTTATATTTAGCATCTTCTTTCTTCCTCACTTGAACATCTTTGTCCAAAAGCTTTCTTCCTGTTTCTTTGCCTGTGAAATATTAGAATATGAAACACTGTCTATTGTTCCAGACAAATCTACTTCTCCCTTTTCCACACTGAGACGGTTCACATGCAAGTCTGTTCCTTTTACTAACAGCATTCCCTGCTCTGTTTCCAGAAGAATCTCATTCAGATCAAAAGACAATACATCCAGAACACCTGTCACCATACTTGTCTTCCGGTTATTAACCACCAGCTTATGAGCCTTTACAGTCTTTTGCTGTTCCTCCATCCGCTGCACCTCCCTCTTCTCTGGCATACCCAACAGTATATTACTGGAACCAGATAACAGTTCCCTGTACTTGTTACTGTTCACTCCGTTCACAGCAACTTGGTCAAAATCCATTCCAAATCACCTTCGGTGATGGGATTTTGCCCCGTATGTCTCGGGATTTTGCCATATTCATGGCAAAACACCTCGCGGGATATTACCTGTGAACAGTTCCCTGTACTTTTCTATATATATGTCAGAGCTTTTCTACTTATTCCTTACAGATAAGGGTTTTATATGTGTGCGCTCGAAAATGCTTTATCGTATAGCATACAGAAAGGCAGGGAATATCTCACTTTGTAAAATATTCCCTGCCTTTCTAAGATTACTGAAAACAATAACCATTGATTGACTTATACATTCCTGTCGTCTGACAGACTTTACAGGTATTTGAATAAGTCCTTTGCTTCTTCTTTTTTTGTTGTCTCCTGTAGTTCAAGAACCTCAACCTTAACGGTTCTCGTTCCAAACTGAATCTCGATCACATCACCCGGCTTTATCTTCACAGATGCTTTCGCCGTCTTTCCATTCACCAGCACACGTCCTGCATCACAGGCTTCGTTTGCTACAGTTCTTCGCTTGATCAGACGGGAGACTTTTAAAAACTTATCCAGTCTCATATATTCTTCTACAAAATCCCCTGAACTAGTTGATAGCGTCCTTTAATGCTTTTCCAGCTTTGAATTTAGGAGCCTTGCAAGCTGCGATTGTCATAGTTTTTCCTGTCTGTGGGTTTCTTCCTTCTCTTGCTGCTCTCTCGCTTACTTCAAATGTACCAAATCCAACAAGCTGTACTTTATCTCCTGCTTTCAGCTGCTCTGTTACAACATCAACAAATGCCTTTAATGCTTTCTCGGAATCTTTCTTGGAAATCTCTGCCTTTTCAGCTACTGCTGCAATAAATTCTGTTTTGTTCATGGATTATGTCCTCCTTTATTGTACTCAAATACAATTCTATTCCTAATTTTATTTATTCAGGTTACAAGTCTGCACGATAACTTGCCTCAAACCCTTATGTACTGTTATAACGGTTTCCCTGTTGTTTGTCAAGATAAATCCGCATTTTCCGCGGTTTGCGGAGCTTTTTTTTTATTCGAAGACCTCTCTCAAAAATACTTCTTTCTCCTTCGTCTGCTCTACTGCTGTCTGCAGCTTCTCTACACTCTTTTCCGGAAGCCATGCTTTATTTGATCTGGAATAAGCACTTGCTGTCTTCCAGAACTTTTCCGGATAGGCCAGTCGAAGGCAAAGATACTCTCTTTCATCTGGTTTTAATTGCCGTACGCTTTCATATGCTTCTAATATATTTTGTCCTGTTTTTTGTTTCCAATGGTATTTTTCCATTACTTTTCTCAAAAGGTAATATAGATCATCTACTTGTATTCCGATTCTCATCCGCTCAAAGTTTGTTATCACCTCATTTTCCGGAAGGATCATGACATTATGATAATTATAATCTCCATGAAGCATTTTCCTTTCCCGTATACTTCTTTCATATAGATTCTGGCAACCAGACCGCTCTATCTGCTCTGTCACCTTTTCTGCCTGCCATGCAATTTCTTCATAATGCTTCAGATAATAGGATTCGAATTCATTTTTTGCAACCCGTTTTCTGATAAATGACCGCACTTTTTTCATTTCCCTGTTACGACGTTTCATTTCTTCCAATGGATTTTTACTTAACAATGGTGACAACTTTGTCCAGTCAATTTTCTTTTCTTCACAAACTGACTGCGGTGTATTCTGTGGGATTTCCTGCACCTCTTCTTTCTGGAATTTCTGAAATATTTCTTTCTGCTGCAAGTCCGGCTCATACCACTGAAATCCCAGATGAAGCTCTCCCAGTTTTCTTGCTGCCCGGAAAATATCTTCCTCTCTCTTCAGATTGCACTCTTCCCCCGGATACCATTTTTTCATCAAATATCTTGTTCCATCTCTGGAATTCTGCACCAGATTCCCTTCTTTACTGAACACAGGTGTATCCACCAGATATCCCTGCTTTTCTAATCGGTTTAAAATAAGATACAATAAAGGGACGCGCCTCTCCGAGATCTTTGTCTCTTTCAGAAGCATCGTCCCTTCTTTTGTATCGCAATAAAATGCACCTCTGATCCGCCGGGTACTATTCACTTCAAGTTCGTACTTTTCCAGTACTTCCATCTCATATTCTCTCATGCTGCCCCCTGTCCCATTGACCTGGATTGTTATTCTTTTCCAGTTACCAGACTTTTTACTGTCGGTTTTAACAGCAACCGACAACGATTTCTTTCTAATGTATGAAAGGGACAACCTGAGTATTCTCTTTTTCTTCCGGCATTTTCTACTTTTCTTTTTCCATTTTTTCTTTCACGTACTTACAGAGATTCTCTTTCGTATTCCGTTCCGGATCATCCAGCACATATTCCAGCAGTTCACTGAGCATTGCACCGAGTTCGCGTCCCGGCTTCATCCCCAGTTCCATCAATTCTCTTCCGCTCACCGCAAGCTGTCGAAGAGTCACGCACTGATTCTCCATCAGGATCTGTTTGTAAAGATTTCGTATCTCTACGATATTTTCAATCTTTTCCCTTCTCATGTAAGTGCTCTGTGATTTTGCATCTGAAAGACGCACTGCGAGATAGTATGGGAATAATTCGACACCGATCCGATTCATTGCACGACGTACATTCGCCGGTGTTGCTTCCATCCGGTAATCATGATAGCAGACCAGCTTCGTTACAATGCGAATCGTCTCATTGTCAAATTTTAACCGCTTCAAAACTGTACGGGCAATTTTCTCGCTTTCTAGAGCATGTCCTTTGAAATGATCGTTTCCTTTCTCATCTGTTGTCTTCATTGCCGGTTTTCCCATATCATGGAACAACATTGTAAGACGAAGGTATTTATCTCTCTTCACATGCTTCAATGTATAAAGTGTATGCTCTGCCACATCGTACTTATGATGTATTGTATTCTGTTTTACTCCTACCATGGCGTCCCATTCTGGAAGGACCACCTTTGTAATTCCAAGTTCACAGGCATCCTGAATGCGCTCCGGATGTGGAGACGTCAGAAGTTTCACAAGCTCTGTCTGAATACGTTCTGCACTGATATTCTTAAGGTTTGGTGCAAGCTCCTTCACTGCTTTGGCAGTATCAGGTTCAATCGGGAAATCCAGCTGTGCTGAGAAGCGTACCGCACGAAGGATACGAAGTGCATCTTCTGAAAATCTTTCCCTCGGATCTCCAACGCAGCGGATCAGATGATGATTCAAATCCTGCATTCCACCAAACACGTCTACCAGCCGGACATCATCATTATATGCCATCGCATTGATCGTAAAATCTCTTCTGCGAAGATCTTCTTCCAGACAATTGGTAAAGCGGACTTCCTTCGGATGACGGCTATCCTCATATGCACCGTCAATTCTATAAGTCGTCACCTCATAACTGTCTTTGCCAATCATTACTGTAACTGTTCCGTGTTCTATTCCTGTATCAACCGTCCGGCGAAATATTTCCTTGATTGCTTCTGGTTTTGCCGACGTTGTGATATCCCAGTCCTGCGGTTTTCTCGCCAAAATAGAATCTCTCACGCAGCCACCTACTGCAAATGCATCATATCCTGCAAGTTGCAGATTATTAATGATAAACAATACCTTCTTTGGTAATTCTATCTTCATTTACTACTTCCTTCCTATATTAGTAAAAGTTCCTTTTTCTCTCTATTAACAGATTAATATTATAACTGTTCTTTCTTGTTGTCTCAACTATTTTAGCACAGTTTTTCTTCTTTTATCAGCATAAATCAAAAGGATTTCCATGAAATAGAAAACAGGCAAACTCTCTTCTATTGAAAGTTTGCCTGCTCATAATAAAGTTCTCTACTCCATCTCTCTTAAAAATGTGCTGAATCTCACTCCGTCCTCTGCCGCATCTGCCAGATTCACACAGCTGTTTCCGATTCTCTCCACGTTATGTAGAATCTCATTAAATGCAGCCGTAAGTCCTGCCTTACATTTTCCTTTGTGTACACGTTTAATATGTCCTTTTCGAATATCTCCGTCCATCTTACGAATCTTTTCTTTCATCTTGACAAGATTTTCAGCCTCATTTGCCTCTTCGTTATTAACCATTTTCATGACCATATTGTACATTTCACTGACAAGTTCCATGCTCTTCTGTATATCCTTTGATGCTTCTTGTGAGAACTGTACTCTTTCTTCTTTTGCACTCTTCTTGTCCTTTTTCACAAGCTTTTCTGTCTGCATGGAAACAGCGACATTTTTCGTAAGTTCACTGATTCTGTCAATATCGATCAATACATACTGAAGCTCTGCAGCTCTTGCTGCCTGCTGCTCTGTCATAACTCCAGCCGCTGCCATTTCTGCAAGATAATCTGTGATTTTTCCTGTAAGCTCAGTTGTCACTTCTCTGCTCTTTACAAATTCTTCAACAGAAGCACCATCTCCACTATCAATCTTTTCTGCTGCCTTTTTCAGCATCAACCCAACCTGTTCTCCACAATTCATCACCTCTCTTACAGCCATCTGTAATGCTACTGTCGGCTGACTGATCAGTTTGTTATCAAGAAATTTTGGCTGCACTGCATTGACTTCTTTCACTTCTCCGTCCGGGATCAGACGCATTACGATTTTCACCATAACTCCAATAAGCGGTACCCAGATCAGCGTCATCACAAGGTTGAAAAATGTATGCGTATTCGCAATCTGTCTCGAAATCACTTCAATCTCCGGTCCTTAGGGGAAATATACTGGATAAACGCTGCCAGTGGTTTTACGAACCAGATAAACAGGAAGCATCCTGAAATATTAAAGATACAGTGTGCAAGTGCTGTTCTCTTCGCATCCTTTGGCTGACCGATACTTGCCAGAAGTGCTGTGATCGTTGTTCCGATATTATCACCAAAAAGAATCGGGATCGCACCTGCCAGACCTATAATGCTTGTCACTCCATCCGCTCCAGGCTGAGCTGCGAAGTTCTGAAGTACTGCGATCGTTGCACTTGAACTCTGTACAACAACAGTCATTAATGCACCTACGGCAACTCCAAGAATCGGAATATCCGCCACTTTGCCAATCAGCTCTGTGAAAACAGGGCTGGATGCCAGCGGCTTCATAACTGTTCCCATTGTCTCAATTCCAAGAAACAGTAAACCAAATGCAAAAATAGTCATTCCGACATTTTTCACACGTTCTGATTTCGAAATAAAATATACGATAAATCCAATAAAAATGATTGCAAAAATGTAGTCACTCAACTTAAATGCAATCAACTGTGCTGTCATTGTTGTACCGATATTGGCACCAAAAATAATAGAAATTGCCTGTGGCAGTGTCATCAGTCCTGCACTTACAAAACCAATCGCCATAACCGTCGTTGCACTTGAACTTTGCAGTACGGCTGTAACAAGCATTCCCGCAAGTGCTCCCATTACAGGATTTCTCGTTAAAAGTGACAGGATTTTCTTCATTTTTTCTCCTGCCGCTTTCTGAAGACATTCACTCATCATATTCATTCCATAGATAAAAACCGCCAGGCCGCCAAGCAGCCCGAAAACAATCTGTATGTTTTCCTTCATTTTTCTTCCTCCAGATCCTCTCTCATGTCTGTTTTCAATTACAAATCACTATCTTGCATCTGTTTTTCAAACACAGTGCTTTTTTCTTCTTTACATATCCGAGATTATCATGGCTTTATAAAAAACTCTGTGAAGTTATGTTAAATCTATGTTAAATAGCGAAAGTTTTGTTAAAGTTCCATTCATTTTAATGGAAGAAATGGTAAATTTTCTATTTAGCATGAAAGGTTATTCACATAACAGGCAGAAAAAAAGAGTGTTATTCACACACTTTACTTTCCATGTGTGAATAACACTCTGAAATTTCTTTACATTATTACAGTTCGCAGTTGTTTACTGTTCTTGGAAATGGAATGACGTCACGGATATTGGACATTCCTGTCAGATACATTACGCATCTCTCGAATCCAAGTCCGAATCCGGCATGTCTTGTAGAACCATATTTTCTCAGATCAAGGTAGAATCCATAATCCTCTTCCTTAAGTCCAAGTTCTTTCATTCTTCCGAGAAGTTTGTCATAATCATCCTCTCTCTGGCTTCCTCCGATAATCTCTCCGATTCCCGGTACAAGACAGTCTACTGCTGCTACTGTCTTACCATCTTCGTTCATCTTCATATAGAAAGCTTTGATCTCCTTCGGATAATCTGTTACAAATACAGGACGTTTGTATACCTGCTCTGTCAGATAGCGCTCATGCTCTGTCTGAAGGTCGCATCCCCAGGATACTTTATAATCAAACTTATCATTATTTTTCTCAAGGATCTCTACTGCTTCTGTGTATGTTACACGTGCAAAGTCAGAGTTCACTACATTATGAAGTCTGTCAAGAAGTCCTTTATCAACGAAAGAGTTGAAGAAGTTCATCTCTTCCGGTGCATTCTCAAGTACGTAGTTGATCACATACTTCAGCATAGCCTCAGCCAGTTCCATATCATCCTCAAGATCTGCAAATGCGATCTCTGGCTCGATCATCCAAAACTCTGCCGCATGTCTTGTTGTGTTAGAGTTCTCTGCGCGGAATGTCGGTCCAAATGTATAAATATTGCGGAATGCCTGTGCATAAGTCTCACCATTAAGCTGACCGCTTACTGTAAGGCTTGTCTCTTTCCCAAAGAAATCCTGTGTATAATCTACAGTTCCATCCTCATTCTTCGGAACATTGTCCATATCCAGTGTTGTAACACGGAACATCTCTCCTGCACCCTCACAGTCACTTCCTGTGATCAGCGGAGTGTGTACATATACAAATCCTCTGTCCTGGAAGAACTGGTGAATCGCATATGCTGCCAGAGAACGAACTCTGAATACAGCCTGGAATGTGTTTGTTCTCGGACGGAGATGAGAAATTGTTCTAAGATACTCAAAGCTGTGACGCTTCTTCTGCAGTGGATAATCCGGCGCAGATGCTCCTTCGATCACAACCTCTTCTGCCTGGATCTCAAATGGCTGCTTAGCCTGTGGTGTTGCTACCAGTGTACCCTTAACAATGATTGCTGCTCCTACATTCAGCTTGGAAACCTCAGCGAAGTTCTCCATCTTATCATGATATACAATCTGTAATGTATCAAAATAAGATCCATCATTCAATACGATAAATCCGAATGTCTTAGAATCTCGAATGCTTCGAATCCAGCCCCCAACTGTTACCTCTTTGTCCAGATATGCCTCTCTGTTCTTAAATAACTCACGAATTGTTGTCAGTTCCATACCATTTACTCCTTCAAATAATTCTTCTATCTTTTTCTATTATCAGAATCTTCAAACAGATGCCTCCCGGCAGTCTTAACAGTTATTATAACACTCCAGGAGCGCAGAGTAAATAAGAAACAACTGATATCGCTTTGAAAAGTGAATTTATTTTATAGTCTGCCAATACTTCTCGCACCGCACCGTCACTCTGTTCTTTCCATCCAGCGTACAAGTGAACAAGCTCAACGCCCACTCTCCACTTGTCATATCTTCCACGCTTTGTGGAGTCAGTGCCTCTACCGCCACCACTTTGTATTCGAACCGATTCCCGGCTGCATCTTTGAAGATCACCTCGTCACCTGTCTCAAGTTCTTTCAACTTCCCGAAATGTGTTCTGTAATTATGTGCCGCGATCACGAGATTATCCAGATAAGCGCTGCCCGAATAGCGGCAAGGTGCTTTCTTCAGAAGCGGACAGCTCCATTCGCTCAATACCGGAAGCTTCAAGTCGATCGCCGGTATCTCAAGCACTCCGATGCATGCCACGCCGTCCAGATCTTCTAATGCGATCTCCGGCATCTCCATCTCCGGATTCAGCTGATAATCCAGTATCTGTCCATCAGATTCATCCGCCTGCTCTCCCTTATCAGAAATGTCCTGGTTCTTGTCTCTATATTCTTCCAACAATTTCTCTGTGCTTTGCTCTGCCCGATAGCCGTCCCAGAGATTGTATGCAGAAAGAGCAAGGGCTGCCGCGAAAAGCAGCAACCCTGTGATTGTAAATATCTTTCCTATCTGATTCTTTTTCTTCTTGCTCATCTATTCTTCTCTTCTTTTCTATCCCGTAAAACTCTTCCCACCAGCAGACAAATCGCACCTGCAAACAAAAGCACAAGTACCGGCCACCAAAGCTGTCCTGTCTGTGGAAGCTTGTCTGATGTTTTGTCTGTTGTTTTGTCTGTTGTTTTATTTACTATTTTATCTGTTGTTTTACCCGTCGGCTTCTTCGATGGTGGATTCACTTCTCCGTCAGGATTTCCTGACTTCTTTGCTGTATTCGTCAAGACAACTGTATCCCCTTCACGCGTAACAGCAACTGTATACCCCTTCGGCACCTCTGCCTCTGACACACTCCAGCCTGGTCTGAAGCTCTATCTCCCGCTTCTTCATTTCATAAATCAGATCTATCAATTCGCTTCTTCTTAGGTGCTTCAAATCGTTCTTCATACATCATTGACTCCTTTGTCTTGATTTCCTGTTTCTCTTCATGAAACGGTTCGTTCAAATCTACGACTTTAGCCTTCTTTTTTACGTCAAGCAGATTATAGTACACAGATATTCTATTGCCAATTGTATTTTAGACGCATTATTATGTTTTGTCTAGAAATAGATTATGTATTTTGTATTATTTTTTCCTTTTATTCGCCTTATCCTGTATTTCTATTCAGCTATCACCACTACCATTTTGAGTTATATTATAAATTTTCTACTTTTACAAAGGCGAAACGTTTCGTCTTTGCAAAAAAAGAAAGACCACCGAGAACGGTTTCAAAACTCTGCTCCATTCTCAGCGGTCAATCTTCATAAAGTCAATATTAAAATTCAGCGATCACTGTCTCGCCCTGTACTGCGTCCATTCCTGTATGCAGCTTCATATCCGGATAATCGTCTCCGTTTGTAACTACGAGAATACATGTTTTCTCATATCCGTGTTCTTTGATCTTCTCCGGATCAAATGAAAGCAGCTTGTCTCCTGCGTTTACCTTATCTCCTTCTTTTACGAAGTACTCGAATCCGTCACCTTCCATGTTCACAGTGTCGATTCCTTCATGGATCAAAATCTCTACTCCGTTCGCAAGTGTAAGTCCGACTGCGTGTCTGGAGCCTTCCATTAATACAGAAACTGTTGCGTCACATGGTGCCACGATCACATTCTCTTCCGGCTCGATTGCAAGTCCGTCACCTAATGCTTTAGATGAGAACACCTCGTCTTTTACTTCCTCGATTGGTACTACTTTTCCTGACAGATAAGCCTTTACAACGAATGGCTTATTCTCTTCTGCAGGAGCCTGTTTTTTCTTGAAAAATGAAAACATACCTACTTCTCGCCTCTCTTTTCTTTTAAGCATTGTATATTGGTTCTAATTCCCCCAACCAATGTATCTCTTAAAAGTATAACCCAGAAGTACTTTTCAGTCAATGAATACCTAGGTTTCTGTATCCTATGTATCCTATATTTCTGTATCCTACTGCGTCCTACAATCCCGCCAGATCCACCTCATAGATAAATCTCTCCGGTTCTTTCTCTGGCTGATAAAACATACTCAGATACCAAGGGTAATACTCGATTCCTTCCTTCTCCATCACATTTCCTTTACAGAATACAATCTTTCTTCCAAAATCCCAGTTCTCTACAGCAGACACTTTATTCAATGCCGAATGTTTCTGATAATCATTTCCTGATTTTATTTCCAGAAGATCTACTTTCATTCCATTTTGAATCACAAAATCCAATTCTCCATATTTTTTAGACTCAAAATAATTTAAAGAGAATCCATTTGCTTTTATTATCTGGCAAATACATTTTCCAAAATACTTCCCATATTTACTTCCATATTTCCCTGTAAGAGTTCGAATTGAATATTCTCCATACAGGAAGCACACAGAAGTCCTGTATCCCCCATGAATAGCTTGAACAGATTTCGTTTCTCGTTAAGTTGCAGAGGCGGCTGCGGCTCTGTCACATTATATGATGGAAGTGCAACGCCTGCGTCACTCAGCCAAAGAAATGCATTCCCATACCGGTTCATTCTTCCATTTTCATCAATCCGATTCAGGAAAAATCGCCTGTTCTTATCATCTAACTGCGAAGCAATACTGTCAAAGATTGCTTTGATTTTTATCTTTTCCGTACTTTCGGAATATTTGGATATGTCCTGTCTGTATAATTCCAGGATACTTCTCTGTAGTTGTATTACTTTTCCAACATCATGTGTAGTTACATAAGTTTGTACAACATCCGGCATTCCCCCCACAACAATATAGGTTGCAAACAGCTTCAACAAAGTTTCATGCATCACCTTTGGAACCGCTTCATGTTTTTCATAACAGGTCTGTAACGTTTTTAACGTAGATTCTTGTACTCCATTCGCTGTAAGATATTCTTTGAAATTCATCGGATACATATATACGATTTCTTCAAATCCTACCGCATAAGATGGAACTTCCTTATATCGAACTCCCAGAAGAGATCCTGATTCTATATAATCAAATCTACCGTCTTCCACAAGGAACTTTATTGCACATCTTGCATTCGGACATTCCTGTATCTCATCGAGGAAAATCAGAGTCTTCCCCGGTTCTAATTCCTTCATCTTAAATGCTGTGAGATTCTCGATGATCGTATTTGCATCTAATTTGCCTTCAAAAATTTTTTCCGCCCCTTTGTCTAAGATGAAATTTATTTCAATAAAGTGTTCGTATTGCTCTTTCGCAAACTCTCGGATAATAGTTGTCTTTCCGATCTGTCTTGCTCCAATGATACAAAGTGCTTTCTTTTTCTTCTGATTCTTCCACGAAATTAATTTCTCTGAGATTTCTCTTTTTAACATTGTTCCAACCTCCTGATATTAGTATTGTAACATTTTTCCGAGGTTATTCAATTGTTTTTCATTACTTTTTTCCGTGTTTTCCACCTGTTCTTGTAACATTTTTCCGCACTTTTTCACCATGTTTTGTAACATTATTCTCACGTTCCGATCAGAATTTTCTTTCCTTCAAATGCAAATCCGTAATGTCGAATCTCTTCTTTTTTGAATCCACGTGCAAAAAGTGTCTATATCAGAACCTTTTATCGTTTCTTGATATAGACACTTTTTTTTAATAGTCATTCTATTAACTAATTGATATTTTCGCCATTTGTTGAAATAACTTCTTTATACCACTCGAAAGAATCTTTCTTTCTTCTGGACAAGTCTCCTGTTCCATCGTTATGTTTATCCACATAGATGAATCCATATCTCTTATCCATCTCACCGCTTCCTGCACTGACAAGGTCGATGCATCCCCATGGTGTATAACCCATCAGATCTACACCATCTTCCTCTACCGCCTTTTTCATTTCTGAAATGTGGTGCTGCAGATATTCTACACGGTATGGATCGTGGATGCTTCCATCCTCTTCTAAAGTATCATATGCTCCAAATCCATTTTCTACAATAAACAATGGTACTTTGTAGCGATCTGTAAACCAGTTCAATGAATAGCGCAGTCCAATCGGATCAATCTGCCATCCATTCACTTGCCTTTACGTACTGATTCTTTATGCGATCCTTTTCTCCGCGGTAGTCATATTCCGGATTGTCTGGTTCTGCTTTTGTACAGAAAGACATATAATAACTGAAACCGATATAATCGACACAGCCCTGTTTTAACACTGCAAGATCTTCTTCTGTTACGTCAATCTTAAGGTCTTTTCTTTCCCAGTATTTCAAAATATTTACAGGGTATTCTCCTTTTACATGCACATCTGTATAATAATATCTTTTCTGCATGGCTTTTTCAGCCTGCAGTATATCTTCCGGACGGCAGGTAGCCGGATAGATCGGGCACATTGCGATCATGCAGCCAATCTGAAATTCCGGATTGATCTTATGTCCTGCTTTTATCGCTTCGGCACTGGCAACCAGTTCGTAGTGAGATGCCTGATACATCAATTCTTCTACATTTTCTTCTGGTTTAACTACAATCCCGGAATTAGCGTAAAGCATGAATCCGTCACCGATATCTGCCTGGTTGTTAATCTCATTAAATGTCATCCAATATTTTACTTTGTCTTTGTATCGCTCAAAGCATGTTACTGCAAATTTCACAAAGAAATCAATCAGTTTTCTGTTTCTCCATCCACCGTACTCTTGTACAAGATGCAGAGGCATCTCAAAATGACTCAGTGTGATCACTGGTTCGATCCCATATTTCAGACATTCATCAAACATGTCATCATAGAATTTTAATCCGGCTTCATTCGGCTGTTCTTCATCACCATTTGGGAAGATACGTGTCCATGCAATACTTGTACGGAAACACTTGAATCCCATTTCCGCAAATAAGCGGATATCTTCTTTATAGTAATCATAAAAATCGATTGCTTCATGATTCGGATAATTCTCGCCTTTTAGTATTTCACCTGTTATTCTTCTTCTTGTATTTACATCTCCGTTGGTTACAACGTCCATAATGCTCAAGCCTTTCCATCTCGATCATAGGCACCTTCCAGCTGATGAGCAGCAACTGCGCCACCCCAGAGAAAATCTTTTCGAAATCCCATTGTTATTTCCTTCCTGTTGTCTTAATTGCTTTGTATAATAGTGTTGGGGGCTTTTGCCCCCAACTTTTCTGTTTCTATATCCAATTACATCTTGATGATTATTTCTCATCAATTCTCTTATACAGTGCAATGAATTCATCTGCGAGAATACGGAAACTCTCTGCACTCATAAGCTGATCTTCTGCATGCATCAGAAGCATGTATCCATTAGAAATCTCTCCGTTTGCATCCATTGTCAGAAGGTCTGCATGAGCGTTATGCCCAAGTGAAAAGGCTTCATCTCCTTGTTTAATCAGCTCTGTTGCCTCATCATATTTTCCTTCTTTCGCACAATGGATTGCATTGATAAAATGTGTTCTTGCTGTACCTACATATGTAATAATCTGAAAACATGCCAATTCAAATTTTTCGTCCATTTTTGTCTCCTGTCCTGCTTTTATTATTTTTAAATTCTGATTTTACCAGTCTTCATCCTCATCTTCTACTGGCTGATTCTTCTCCTGAACCAGATTCATCTTGTCAACCTTCTTAATGAATGCAGATAAACAAAGAATGAAACACAAAGGATTACTAACTGAAGCAAAGCACTTTTCCATCCTGCTAAAAGGAATCCTGAGATAATCGGTGGACAAGTCCATGGGATCTGTGTTGCTCCATATAATGGGCAGATTCCTGTATACAGTGCAAAATACTGGATTAAACATGCGATCACAGGCATTCCAATAAACGGAATTGCAAGCATTGGGTTCATAACGATCGGAGTACCAAACAGAACTGGCTCATTGATTCCAAATAATGCCGGAATAATTCCCACTTTACCAAGTGCTTTCAACTGTTTTGATTTTGCAAAGAAGAACATATACATTACAAGTCCGATTGTGATACCTGCACCTGTTATATTGATAAACTGATCATAAAACTGCTGTGTTACAATATGGCCTCCGTTTGCTATTGTAAGTTCTACACCACTGTCAATAATAGCCTGGTTTGCAAGACTGTTTGCCTGTAAAAGTCCTGTCATGATTCCACCAACTACTGTTGAACCATGAACTCCGAAGAACCACAGGAATGGTCCTGTAAAGCACATCAGAACTGCTCCACCAAGGGAGTCTGTCATTTTCTGAAGTGGTGTCTGAACAACTTTGTAAATAATTTCCATACCTGTTGTGTTGAATCCAATAGAACAGATACCGTGAATTACTGCAGTCCCTGTCAGGATTACGAATGCCGGGATTAATGCTGAGAATGCATTTGTTACACCTTCCGGAACTCCGGCCGGCATTTTAATACGTATATTTTTCTTCAAAAACCAACAGTAAACAAGCGGTACGATCAATCCGACAATGATTGCTCCAATCATTCCCTGTCCTGCTGTCCATGTCTTATCAATGATTCCACCAACAACTTCTCCACTTTCTGTTGTTTTGGACGAAGGCATCAGAATCAAGAATGATGCCAATGAAATAATTGCACAGTTGAGTGGTTCCTGATTTTCCAGTTTCGCATAGCTATAGCTGATACCGATAACTGCGATCATCGCACTGATGGAGAATGTTGCACCACATGCCTGATCTAATACTGCTTTGATTCCTGTAGACTCTAATACATCGACAACTGCCTTTACCGGAAAGTTTGACAGGATCAGGAAGATTGATCCGATGATCAGAGGAGACATGGAAGTCACCATACCATTTTTTATTGACTGTATTCCCTTTGTATTAATAAACTTAAGGATCACAGGGATTACTTTTTCGTTAAATTTCTCTTTCATTTGCTACTACCCTTTACTTTAAATTGTGTATCTTTGTTTTCTCTTATTTATTTTTCGCAAGCTTATATGCAAATTTCAAAACATTCATTCCATTGCACATTCCATAATCCTGCATTGGGATCACATCTACCGGAACCCCTTTTGGATCACAGATCTCTTTTGCTCTGGCAAGCTGATATCCTACCTGCGGTCCGAGCAGTGCTACATCCACGCCTTCAATCATGCGTTCCATATCTGTAAATGGATATGCTGCGATATCAGCATCTTTTCCTTTTTCCTTTGCTGCCTCTTCCATCTTCTTTACCAGAAGACTTGTTGACATTCCTGCTGCACAAAATAATCGAATTACCATGATTGTTTCCTCCCTAATTTTTTCTCGTTTGTTTTGATGGTGCTAGTATAACAGGCATTTTCCATTTTGTCAGTACTTTTTCCTGTTTCTGGTTTCCGTTCCATATGGACGGAATTTGTTACATAAAAAAACAGGGCATTCTACTTTATTGTGTAAAATGCACTGTTTTCCTTTTCCTTTTTTGTATATTATGATACTTTTTCGTGTATTCTGTTTTTTTTGTTACTTATCTGGTTACTATTCGTACCATTACATTCTACAACCTTAATGAAATAAGTCTTCCATATCATTTTGAAACAGATCATCTGTATCGTTATGGACGCCCTCCAATTCTCTTCCGATTAATTCCAAAATAAAAACGACTGCCATTTGGGATGTCAGATCATAATTTTCGTCTTTTTTATACTCTGAAACATAATAATTTATATTGCAGTCACTCATCTTCGCCAAAGAACAGTTTGCCTTATTTGTAATAGATATCAGGCTGCTCCCTCTTCTTTTCAACTTTTCTGCCAACATCAGTGTCTGTTCCGTCTCTCCTGATACAGACAATGCGATTGTAGCTGTTCTCTCACCTTTTCCACGAAATACCGGAGTAAATGGATCATCAATAGCAAATGAAAACCAGCCTACATTATTAAAATATCTTGCCCCATACTTTCCTATAATAGAAGAATTCCCCACACCTACAAATATAATTGACGATGCCTTTGTAAGCAACTTCACAGCTTCCTGGATATTCTCAGCAAATGCCTGTGTCTGCACCCTCTCAAAGAAATCTTTAACCGCAGTAAGATCCATATTGATTTTCTTCTGTTCTTTGCTGTTGACTTCCTGTTTTAATTTCAAACGGAATTCAGAATATCCCTCGCATCCTACCTTTTTACAAAAGCGAAGGATCGTCGTTGTCGAAACATGAACCTCCTCTGCCAGTTCACGTACTTTCATATATACTACTTTCTCTTCATTGCTGATAATGTAATTATATACATCCATCTCCAACTGATTAAAAGACTTTATCATCTCATGCGTAAACATATGAATTCAGTTCCTTTCTATTTTTTCTCTCTATTCCATTCTTCTGATTATTCACTCAACAACTGGCTTGCTTCCTTCCAGCACTGCCGTCCTGCTGCCAGGATGGAACACGCTGATCCAACGTGATCATCCCACCCTCTGCTGTTGAGATAAACCCTCCGGCTTCCATCACGATCAGTGATGCTGCCGCATAATCCCACGGATACAGCATCAGTTCAAGATAGACTCCATTTGCACCGGATGCCACACGGCAGATATCAAGTGCTGCAGAACCACCGGCACGAATTCCAAGGCTGTTCAGATACAGCTTCTTCGCATGGTCAAAGATTCTGTCTGTATCTTCTGTCTGATACCGTGCAGTTCCGAATGCAACCAGATTATCTGCAAGTCCTTTATCCGAACAGTGAATCTCTTTTCCGTTCAGCTTCGCCCCTTCACCTTTCACAGCGGAATACATTTCTCTTGTGTAAGGGTTGTAAACACAGCCAAACAGCATTCTTCCAAACTTTGTCAATCCAACTGAAATGCAACTATGCTTGTAATCAAAAATAAAGTTCGTCGTTCCGTCAATCGGATCTATAATGAAACAATAGCCATCTCCAAGTTCCTGCTGCATCCCGTCTTCCTCTGCAAGGAATGTCGCTTCCGGTATAAGCTGACGCAGATTCTGGATCAGATAAAACTGAATCTCCTTGTCATGCTTTGTCACAAAGTTTGCGGTTCCTTCTTTATCAAAAACTGTCAGTTCCTCGTCCTGTGCCTGAAGCATCAGTTCCCCTGCCAGTGTCACTATCTTCATGATTTCATCGTATAACATGTTGGTTGTAGTCCTTTCCTGTTTATTCATCCAATCTTACAGATTCCATTTTTCTATACTGCTGATTCTGCTAATACTTCTTTGTCTTTCTATCTTATCATGATTTTCTACATTAATCTATATAGAACAAAGAATGTGCTCGTCACATTCTTGCGCCTGCGGCGGTCGCTTGCGACGCCTACCTTGTACGCCGCAGTGCACATCCTAAGCGGAGCGTTTTTTATATGTTAGGAAAGAACTTTCCTAACATATAAAAAACATCTGCAACCGGCCAATTCAGGCTGTGCAGATGCTTTTTAGTATTTTCATCCTCTATTTCATTGCGTCTTTAATTGCTGTCAGAAGCTCATCATAAGTCTCATATGCCGGAAGTTCCGGATGATCTGCTTTGATCTGCTCTGTGCTGCGGAACAAGAATCCTGCCTTACTTGCCTGGATCATGCCAAGGTCATTGTAGGAATCTCCGCTTGCGATCGTGTCGAATCCGATAGACTGCAGTGCTTTCACAGTACTCAGTTTAGACTGCTCTACGCGCATCTTGAATCCTGTGATCTCGCCATCCTCAGCTACTTCCAAACTGTTGCAGAACAGTGTCGGCCATCCGAGTTTCTCCATCAGCGGTGTGGCAAACTGTGTAAATGTATCACTGATCAGGATTACCTGGCTAAATGTGCGGAGCTTATCTAAGAACTCTCTCGCTCCCGGAAGCGGATCGATCTTTGCGATTGTCTCCTGGATCTCTTTCAGTCCAAGACCATGCTCTTTCAGAATTCCAAGTCTCCAATTCATCAGTTTATCATAGTCAGGTTCGTCTCTTGTTGTCTTCTTGAGTTCCGGAATTCCACTCGCCTCTGCGAATGCAATCCAGATCTCCGGTACAAGTACTCCCTCTACATCAAGACATGTTATATACATCGTAATATTCCTCCATCTGTTTCATTCTCTAATCACTTTATTACTTTACTGTAATGTATTGATTTTAACATATATGCTACATATTTACTACTTATTTTTTGCGACAGTGAAAAAGGAGACCAGATATCTGATCCCCTTTCCCGTCTTCTATTATTCCATAATAGGTTTCAGTGCTTCTGCAAGCTTCTCTTTCTCAGCTTCTGCCTCTGCAAGATCTTTACCAAGTGTTGTGTAGTAGATCTTGATCTTCGGCTCTGTTCCGGATGGACGAACGATTACTGTCTCGTTGTTCTCCAGTTTGTAAACAAGTACGTTAGCCTTCGGAAGTCCTGTTTCTTCTGTCTTCTCGTAATCGATCACGCTGGCTACTTTGTATCCTGCAATCTCTTCCAGAGGATTCTTACGAAGATTTTCCATGATTCCTGACATCTTATCCATTCCGCTCAGTCCCGGGAATTCAAAACTATCGATCTTGTTGAGATAACGTCCATACTGTGCGTAGATCTCTTCCAGTCTCTGTTTCAGTGAGCTTCCGATGCTTCTGTAGTAAGCGGCCATCTCACAGATCAGCATAGATCCGATGATTGCATCTTTATCACGTACATAAGGTCCTGCAAGGTATCCGTAGCTCTCTTCAAATCCGAAGATAAAACGGTCAACTTCTCTTGCTGCCTCGAGGTTCGCAATCTGATCTCCGATCCATTTGAATCCTGTCAGTACGTTGCGAAGCTCTACTCCGTAATGCTCTGCAACTGCATCTGCAAGTGGTGTAGATACGAGAGATTTCACTGCTACCGGTTTCTCAGGCATTGTGCCTTTCTCGATGCGTCCTGCTGCGATGTAGTCAAGAAGAAGAACTCCGACTTCATTTCCTGAAACAAGCTCATAGGATCCGTCCGGGCACTTCATAGCGATTCCTACACGGTCTGCATCTGGGTCTGTTGCAAGCATGAGGTCTGCGCCTGTCTCTTTCGCAAGATTCAGTCCTAGCTCAAGTGCTGCAAAGATCTCTGGGTTCGGGTAGCTGCATGTTGTGAAATATCCATTCGGGTACTCCTGCTCCGGTACGATTGTTACATCTGTGATTCCGATGTCTTTAAGTACACGTGTTACCGGTACTAATCCAGATCCATTCAGTGGGCTGTATACAAGCTTCAGTCCTGCACTCTTGCACAGACCCGGACGAACCTGACGGGACTCGATTGCCTCATACAATGCATCCTTACAGTCATCTCCTACGAAACGGATCAGACCTTCTTCAACTCCCTGAGCAAAAGACATATACTTCGCACCTGTAAGTACATCTGTCTTCTGGATCTCTTCGTATACGATTGCTGCTGCATCATCTGTCATCTGGCATCCATCCGGTCCGTATGCCTTATATCCGTTATACTTCGCCGGGTTGTGGGATGCTGTTACCATAACACCTGCGTTACAGTTATAATAACGTGTTGCAAATGAAAGTGCCGGTACCGGCATCAGAGCATCGTAAATTCTTACTTTAATTCCGTTCGCTGCAAGAACTCCTGCTGCTGTCTTCGCAAACACATCACTCTTGAGACGGCTGTCGTAGCTGATCGCTACTGTCTGTGTACCGCCCTGTGTCTTTACCCAGTTGGCAAGTCCTTGTGTAGCCTGACGAACAACGTAGATATTCATTCTGTTTGTTCCTGCTCCAAGAACACCACGAAGTCCGGCTGTTCCAAACTTCAGCGCAACTGCGAAACGCTCCTTGATCTCATCATCATTTCCCTCGATTTTTGCTAATTCAGGCATCAGATCTGCGTCTTCCAGGTCTGCTGTCATCCAGCGCTTATACTCTTCCTGATACATCTTAATCACTCCTATTATTTACTTAAAATGTAAAATTATTGCAATTCAGCATACAACGTAAGACCGTCAGTTTATGACCACTTCGTTGTATGGCTGAACTGTTTCTAAACTTTACAAGTCTAGCCATATTATACCATGCAGGTAGATTTACAGCAAGATTACTTGTCTATTTTAACAAGCATTTTCCATTACATAGAAATAATTCCCAATACATTTGCAATAGAACTTAATAATATAATAATCAGGCAGATCGGTGCCAGATATTTCATAAAGAACATATATAACTTCTTTCTCTTAAATGCAGATGACTGCTCAATCTCCCTTGCAATCTTGTCAAATCCAACGGTACGAACGATCAAGAAGCATGTTGCAAGTGCTGCAAGCGGCATCATCACGGAATTTGTCAGGAAATCGAAGAAATCCAGACATGCCATTCCGAAAATCTGAATAAAGCTCAATACTCCATATCCCATAGAAGATAAGGTTCCGATTATAAGCATAACAGCAGCCATAAGGATACAGCATTTCGGTCTGCTCCAGTGAAGTTCATCCTGGAATGTAGATACGCTTGTCTCCAGAAGTGAGATTGCACTTGTCACTGCTGCAAGAAGTACCAATATGAAGAACAGGATACCAGCCAGCCTTCCAACGCCCATACTTGCGAATACCTTCGGAAGTGTAATGAACATCAGAGACGGTCCTGCCTGCAGGTCATCCGGATTACCACCGGAGAATGCAAATACAGCCGGAATGATCATAAGTCCTGCGAGCATTGCGATTGCTGTATCGAAAATCTCAACCTGTGTTGTACTCTTCTCAAGATCAACGTCTTTACCAATATAAGAACCATATGTATACAAAATTCCCATTGCGATTGACAGGGAATAGAACATCTGTCCCATTGCCGCAACAACCGTCATTGCTGAGAAGTGCTTCGGATTCGGAATCAGGAAATACTTCACACCTTCAATTGCTCCTGGTCTTGTTACAGAATAAATTGCTACGATAACCGCAAGAATAACAAGGATTGGCATCATAATCTTAGATACTCGCTCTATACCATTCTCAACTCCTGCAAGGATAACGCAGAATACAAGAACGGCAAATACGATAAACCATACTTCCACCTGAATGGAATCTGAAATAAAACTTGTAAAATATCCATCCTGTGCAACGGTCTGCACATTTCCTTTCAGATACTCTACCAGATACTTAATAACATCCACCGATCGAACTATAGTACGGTACGATCAGCATCGGGATCACTGCGTTGAGCCATCCACCGATCTTGAATGATTTCGTCTTACCAAATGTCTGAAAAGCTCCAACCGGACTTTTTCTTGTCATTCTTCCAAGTGCTGTCTCTGACATGATCAGAACATATCCAAAAGATACGGTCAGAACCAGATAAACGAGAAGGAAGATTCCCCCTCCATATTTCGCAGCCAGATACGGAAATCTCCAGATATTTCCCAGGCCGACTGCTGAGCCTGCAACAGCAAGCACATATCCGATTTTACCCGAGAAGCTTGCTCTCTTTGCTGATTGTCCATTGTTACTCATAAATTGCCTCCCATCACATAACAGTCTGTACTGCTATTTTCCCATCTTTTTTATAGCCTATACTGTTCTATTCTACCATTCACAATCATGAATAGCAACAAAAAAGAGCGTTGACAGCGCTTTTTAAAACACATTTAAAATGCTATCTCGGCTCATTTTTATACGTTTTTATAATTTCCCTTCTATTTCTGCTCTTTCAAGCAATCTCTCAATCCCTATATTCCATGTTCCGATCTTCACTCCGGCATTGATCACACGCTTACATTTCCCTATTGTCTCAAATGCTTTCTGAAGCGTTTCTTCCCGAATCTCCTCAAACGGTTCTTCCGTGATCACTTCTGCCGCAAGTAATCTTGCCAGCCGGTAATCCATATTATTTTCATATAAAATACCTGCCGCAAACGGGATGTGCTCCTTCTGAAGTCTTCGATAAACCGGGATTCCAGTTCCGCCGGAAGAGATCACGAACACTTCCGGCTCACCCTCCGGCGCAGGAAGTTCAATACTTCCAAAAAGCGGGTCAAAATACCCATTATTGATTCCATACAATTCGCGAATGATTTCTTCTGTAAATACTTCTTCCGGCTTCCGTAATGTGAAATCGTCTCGCCTTTGACACAGATGATCTTATCTGAAATCTTCTGTGCCAGATCGATTTCATGAAGAGACATAATCACCGTAATCTTCTTCTGCCTTGCCATCCGCTCAAGGATAGACAACAGCTCCAACTTATATTTTACATCCAGGAATGAAGTCGGCTCATCTAAAACGATCACATCCGGGTCCTGACAGATTGCTCTCGCCAGCAGAACGCGCTGCTTCTGTCCGTCACTAATCGCATTAAAATCACGGTTGCCGAGCTCCTGCGCATGCACCGCCTGCATCGCCTCTTCCACCAGACATTCATCTTCCTGCGTCAGAATTCCAAGTCGTCCTGTGTAAGGATAGCGTCCGGTCGCCACAATATCATGACAAGTCATCAACTCTGTCTTGATCCGATCCGTCAACACGACCGCCATCTTAGACGCAAGCTCTTTGTACGGCAGTTTCAGAAGAGAAGTATCGTCAAAAAATACATTTCCTCCAACGACTTTCAGCTGTCTTGTAATACTTTTTAAAATCGTTGACTTTCCTGAACCATTCGGCCCGATCAAAGTCACGATCTCCCCCTTGTTGATCCCGATGTTAATATCACGAATCAGGGAGTTTCCATTATAACCTACCGACAGGTCTTTCATTTGAAAATAATAATCTGCCATCTTATTTTCTTCCTCCCTTCGGTATCATCATATAGATAACGATCGGTGCACCCAGAATAGAAGTCACCGTACTGATATTCAATTCTACCGGTGCCAGTGCCATTCGTGCGATCAAGTCACAGATCATACAGAACACAGCTCCCATAAAGAACGTTCCCGGTATGACCACGATCGGTTTTGACGTTCCAAATGCCTTCCTTGCAAGAAACGGAACTGCGATTCCCACGAAGGAAATTGGTCCCGCAAATGCTGTCACACACGCTGACAGAATACTGGAAAGCAAGATCAAAATCACGCGAAACGTCTTGATGTTGACTCCCATACTCTGCGCATATGCTTCTCCCAATTGATATGCACTGATTGGTTTGGACAGGAAAAATGTAAACAGCACCGCAAGTCCGACAACCACTGCTGCCACACGAATATTGCTCCAGCTCATTCCGGAAAAACTTCCCTGTGACCACCCGTGCAGATTCACAATATCAGAATCATCCGCAAATGTCACAACAAAATCCGTGATAGCCGAACAGATATATCCGATCATGATCCCCCCGACAAGAAGAGACGCCATATGCTGCACTTTTTTCGACATCAGAAGGATAAATCCTGTCGAGATCAGCGACCCGATAAATGCTGCAAGAATCAGTGTATACGAAGAAAATCTTCCGATATATTTCAAATACACGATCATTGTAAGTGCCACGACCATTTTCGCTCCGGAAGAAATTCCGAGAACGAAAGGTCCGGCAATAGGATTAGAAAAAAATGTCTGCAGCAAAAAGCCTGAAAGAGACAATGCACCACCAAGCAGCGCTGCCATCAGAATTCTCGGAAGACGGATCTTCCATATAATATTGTACTCTGTCGCCGCTCCTTCTTTCAGAAAGAGAATGCGCAGAATCTTAGGCACCGGAATATGAACATTTCCGGTATTGATATTTAGCACTGTCACAACACAAAATATTGCTGCAAGAATCAGAAATACCGCTGTGTATCTTGTACGCCGTCTGAAATTTTCCTGATGAAAACTTGTCTGCTCCATTCTTCTACTCCATCTTTTCAAGAAATGTCATCTGAGATGCATCACCGTCTGTCAGCATCAGATGCATATCTTTGATCAGCTCTCCGACTGTATCTGTTGCCTGATATAAGTTCTTTCCGGTATACCAGACATTTCCGTCTTTCACCGCCTTGAATTCAGAGAACAATTCATTCTTTGCTTCCAACTCACTGATACTATTTATCTGTCCGTCGATCGTCCCGTTGTAGATCAGATAATCTGCATCTACAGCAGTCGCATAGAATTCCTCCATCGTCAGTTTAACAGATGGTGCGTTGCTGTCCGGATTCTTCAGATCTTTGAACGCATATCTTCCACCTGCGATTTCGATCATTGACGGAATATAATCGTCAGATTTTCTCACAACGATTGAACCATCTGTACTCACATAGAAATAAGCAACCGTCTTTTCCGTGTTCTCGAATCCTTTCAGTTCCTCGATTACATGAGCCTGCTGGTCAAAAAATGTATCCGCTTCTTCCTCTTTATTCAGAAATGCCCCATAAAGCTTGATCCACTCGGTTCTTCCAAGCGGATGTGACTCATAACTGGAGTAGTCTACAAATACCGGAATCCCAAGATCTTCGATCATTTCCTGTACTTTCGGTGTATGAAGGATCATCGTTGATTCGATTGCCAGATCACAGTCTCCGTCAACGAGAGTCTCATAATCCGGTTCGCTGTATTTTCCCGCAAATGTCATCGCTCCGGATTCCATTGCTTCCTTTGCACTCTCTACATACCAGCCGGAAGCCTCAAGCCCGGAGAATTTCACCTTGTCAATTCCGCCGATTGCATCAAACAGAGACATGGATGCTGTCGCCGCCATATAAATATTCTCTGTCGGCTGCTGGATCACAACAATATCATCCTCCAGATCTTCCGGTTCTTCTTTTCCTTCCGGAACAATCAGATATTGCTTATCTTCATGGACATCGATCAACTTATATCCGTCCTTATAATAGTATACATCGAATTCTGTCGCGTAAGTCAGATCCATTGTAGATTCATAGGTAAGCCCTTCGATCTCCGGTGCTTTTTTTGTCTTGTCGGCTGCATCTTTGGTCTTATCCTTTGTTACATCTGTACCTGCTGAATTATTACCGCTGTTTCCACCGGAGGCTGCGGTAGAACCGCAGCCTCCGAGCAGAAGTGCAGCTGAAAGCATTAACGCTGTGATTCTGCATCTTCTTATCTTCATTCTATTTTTCTCTCCTATTTCTCTGCCGCTGCTACTGCCGCATCAAACTTCTTATTCGTCAGCTCTTCACATCCGTAGAGAACACCGTAAACCTTGATCCACTCCTGCTTTCCAAGTTCTGTCTTTTCCTCGGAAGAACGATCAACGAGTACCGGAATTCCAAGTGTCGCAAGCTTCTCTGTCAGATTTTCAAACTTTTCTGTCTGCTCTTCTACTGTCAGAGTCTCTTTCGTATCTTTACTGTCTTTATCTGCTTTTTTGTCAGTATCTTTCGCTGCATTTTCCTCAGAATCTTCTCTTGGAAGAATATCGCCGGAGAACAGAGCAAGATTCACTTCACTCTTCACAAGGTTCTTCAACTTCAGCTTGTCCGCTGTTCCTGCATATGCAACTTCAGCATTCTTCTCTCCGTCTTTTGCTTTCATCTTATCAGCAATCTCGGATACTGTACAGTCTTTGCTCTTCATTCCAACTGCCGCAATATTATCAAGAAGATCGAGATCTTTCATCATATTCAGAATCTCATCAGACTCTGCATAAGTATGATCTGTCGGTTTTTTCACAATGATCATATCCTGCTCAAGACCAACCGGAACTTCCACATCCTCCGGAACGATCAGATATTTCACAACATTTCCCTTGTAAAGCTCTGCTGCCAGTTCCTGTTCGCTTGTGCCGTTGTTATCCGAAGCTGCGGATTCCTCGACAGAAGCATCTACTTTGCTTTCTGCATCTGAGTTCTTAGAATCTTCTGATCTATTGATCGTAACAGAAGCTACTTTCTTCTTGGAAGACTTCTCTTTATCTTCTGCAGACTTCTCATTTTCAGACTTTGTTTCCTCTGCTTTTTCAGGGTCTCTTACTGTGTCCTTCGTCATATCGATTTCAAGAAGTACAATCCCCTGATCATAATGATAAATCTTGAAATATTCTGCATAGTCAAGCTTTGTTTCTGACTGATATTCCAAACCTATAATTTCAGGTGCTTGTTCATCCAGCTTCTGGTTATTGCTTGTTGAAGCATCTGTTCCGTTTGCAGATGTTCCTCCATTCGCCGCTGCAAGATAAATGAAAATCGTATATTCTATCTCATGTGCAACAGACATTTTATCTGTCATTCCAATAATCTTATTGTTCTGATTCAACGCAACTGGGATAACAGCTGTCGCTGATCCGCCGCCCTTTGTTGTGTAATACTTATTTCCATTCGCTTTCACATACTGATAATGATCACTGCTGAACACGAGTGTTGCATAAGCCTGTCCATTCTGGATCGTCACTTTATTACAAGTAATCTGAACCTTACCTGTTCCACCTGACCAGGTAAAACGGTCCGGAGTATATACACCGTCTTTCAGTGTTGTTCCACTGTCTACATGAGAAGTAGAACCACTTGTATCGGATTCGTATTTCGATACATTATCTGCTTTTCCGTCATTTCCATCTGTTTTTCCTGAATTAGTTCCAGATACAGAACCGCCTGGGAAAGCAGAATTGTTTGTTCCTGTATTACCTGTATTGTTGGAACCACCAGTAGTTCCGGAATTTCCTGTGTTTCCGTTGTTTCCGGAATCACCTTTATTCTCAGAATCTGTAGAATTAAGATCGGCAATCTTCTTCATTGTCTCTGACTGGAAAGCCAGCGTTCTGTCATACCAGATTCCTTTTTTAATGGAATATGCTGCTACTGCGATTTCCTTATCCAACGCTTCTACCGGAACAGTATAAGTATATTTTCCTTCTTCATTCACCTGATATGGAATCCAGGATGACTGATCTGCGCTTGCAGCCTCTTCCTTTGTTCCCATATACAGATAGCCGTAACCGGTTCCGCTTAATGTAAGCACGGCACTCATTTTTCCGTCTTTTGCTGTCAGGATACAATCCACTACTTTAAACATGGAAGAACTGGAAGTTACGTTCATACTGTAGATTCCGTTTGCTACTGTTGCTTCCGGTGTCGGTGTTGGCGTTGGTACCGGATCCGGTGTTGAGGTTTCTCCCGGATTCGGAATGTACATCCATAAGTACTGTTTGTCATACCAGGTCTGATCTTTTGACTTTCTCAAAGATACCGGAATTGTCTGACCTGCTTTTTCTTTCGGCACATTGAAATGAAATGTCCATGCACCTTCTTCATCCTTTGTTCCTTCTATAACAGCTGCTTTCAACAAGTCATCTTTTGAACCAAGATATAGCGCATCAAATCCTGTGTTGTTTGTCTTGATCGTAATATCAAGTTCGCCATCCTTTTCAACAACTGTTGATTCACTGACCTTGAACATCTTGAACTCTTCAGCGCCTTCTTTTACTACTTTCACAGATTCTCCTGTTACAGAAGGAGCCTCCTGCAATGGCGGAAGTTCCGGTTCCGGAGTATTCGTAGAATCGTTAGATCCATAGAAGGTTCTGACTTGCCTGTCTCATCTTTTATCTGTGTATCCTTGTTATCAGTTTTTTCGTCCGCAACCTGATCTGAGACAGTTGTGCCTGGATTTTTCCCGGTGGTTTCTGTATCTTTCTCTTCTGAGTTATTTTCTGAGTTATTCTCTAAATTTGGTTTTGTTTCTGCTTCGATTGAATTCTGATTATCTGATTTATCCGAAGAATTATCAACTTTATCAGATTCCTCTGTCTGATCTTCTTTTGTTAAATTCGTCATTTCTTTTATCTTCTTTAACATTTCCTGCGTCTTCTGTCTGACTCTCATCTTGTTTCTTATCTAGATCAGCTTCTTCCACCTCATCAGTTTCCTGTAAATTTGTCTCATACTGCTGCTCATTTTCTGCCGCATATGTTCTTGTATAAGACAATGGTGAAATCATCATAGAACCTGTCAGCATAAGCGCAAGCCATCTGCTCTTATTTTTCATTTCTTTTTTGTCTCCTATTAAGTTGTGAATTATAAAATACGGAAAATGGATAGAATTATCTTGAATCGAATGAATGATTTTTTCGGTACAATCAATTACTCGTGATCTGGAATTCGTATATTCCCCGCACCAACGGCCGGCAGGTTTCCTGACTTACAGATCTTCTATACAGAACACCTTCCCGGTCTCCCAGTGGATGTGCGGACTCTCCACACTTGTCTGTATAGGAGCGGTCTTCTGAAATCTAATTTCTAAGAAGACCGCATCTCTGCTCACAGTGACGAGTTCGTACAGGTCTTGCACCTGTTTCCCTTTTACCTGTTTCAATCAGGATATGGAAATATATTCTCTGATCAAACAGCACCGAACGCTATTATTTCTGACTAACTATAACATTTCATTATATTGAAGTCAACTATTCCGCCTTCACGGCCCAGCGCATCTTCGTAGATCTTGCTCTTCCGTTCTGTGCACATTCCTGTGCTGACGGACGTACCACATCTCTCGCATATTCGGAATAGATTCCTTCTTTATATCCTGCTTTGAGTGCTTTCTTTACAAGCTTATCCTCGCCGGAATGGAAGGTAAGAATCGCTACTCTTCCGCCCGGTTTCAACGCTCCCGGAAGCTTCTCCATGAATTCGTACAGCACTTCGAACTCATTATTGACATCAATACGAAGTGCCTGGAATGTTCTCTGGCAAGTCTTCTTGATAATGTCTTTCTTTTCTTTATTATTCGGAAGGAAATCCAAAGTCTTCTCAATCACATTTCTAAGCTTTGTTGTTGTATCGATGCGATTGCCTCTGCGAATCTCATTTGTAATTGCTTTCGCCAGTTCTTCGCAGTATGGCTCGTCTGAATTTTCGTAAAGCATTCCGGCGAGTTCTTCCTCGGAAATGTTATCCAGGCGCTCTGCTGCGCTGATGCCTTTCTCCTGGTTCAATCGCAAATCCAGCGGTCCGTCAACTTTGAAGGAAAATCCTCTCTTCGGATTGTCGATCTGCATGGAGGAAACTCCGAGGTCCGCAAGGATAAAATCAAATCCGCCAACTTCTTTTGCAATCTCATCGATCGTGCAGAAGTTCTGCAGACGGATACTTAAAATGTCTTCTCCGAATCCCTGATCTGCCAGACGTTTTCTTGTCTTCGCAGACTCTTCCGGGTCAACATCTGTTGCATAGATATGCCCCTCACCTTTCAGACATTCCAGCATTGCTTTCGTATGTCCACCGTATCCGAGTGTCGCATCGAATCCAGTCTCACCCGGCTGGATTTTCAGAAAATCCAGGATCTCATTTACCATGATAGAAATGTGCATTCCGGCAGGAGTATTTCCCTTCTGGATTACATGCGCGATTGTATCCTTGTATTTCTCCGGCTGTAACTCTTTATATTTCTCCTCGAATTTCTTCGGGTATTTTCCTTTATATCTCACACGACGCTTGTGCGGTGTCTGTGATTCTTGTGTGTTCTGATTGTTCTGTTCGCTCATTTCGCTCTCCTGTTCTTATCTTTACAACGTATGTACAGTATACCATGAAAGTTATTCACAATATACCATGAACTTTGAAATGTTTTCCACATAAGTCTTCATATTTTTCACCTATTCGCATTTCTTTACCGGAACCTGCATGGATTCGCTATTTTATCCGGCTGCATATCTTACTGCCACGTTCATCACTCCGGCAAGCATCATCACAACCACCGGATTCAGTTTTGTCTTACGAAGCAATAACAAACAGATTCCAAAGATCACCACCATAAACCATTTTGTCGCCGCAAACTGCACAATTCCATCTGTCCAAAATGCAGTGTGCAGAATTGCGATACCTGCGGATGCAATCAGTGCAACAACTGCCGGTCTTAGGGATTCCAGCACGCTCTGGAACATTTTCATTTTCTTATATCTTAAATAAAACCATGCGATCAAAGTTACGATAATACAAGACGGCAGAATGCACCCACAAGTCGCCGCAACAGATCCCGGAACTCCCGCAATCTTACTGCCGACAAATGTTGCCGCATTGATCGCAATTGGCCCAGGTGTCATCTGGGAAATCGTGATCAAATCTGTGAATTCTGTCATCGTAAGCCAGTCGTGCTGCGACACTACCTGTTCTTGAATCAGAGGCATCGCCGCATAACCGCCGCCAAAGCTGAACATTCCAATCTGAAGAAAGCTTAAAAACAATTTCAAATAAATCATTTCCCTTCACTTCCTTTCTTCGTGATTTTTTCTCAATTAATGCGCGGAGTACTCCGACAATTCCACAGATCAGAATCACATAGACTACATTTACCTCAAATATGCAGGAAGCTATAAATGCCCCGACCATAAGTACGTATGACAAAGCATCTTTCTTCTTCACGATTCCGGCACCCATGTCATATGTCACAGATGCGATCACGGCGCCCACTCCGGCCTGCATTCCTTCGAGCATTAAGCTGATGATCTGGTTACTTCGAAATGCCTGATAACCGGCAGAAGTATCGATATAATAAGAAATGGTGGGATTACTGTCCCGGCAATTGCTGTCAGAATCCCCGCAATTCCAGCCAGTTTATATCCGATCACGATTGCTCCGTTCACTGCGATTGCTCCCGGTGCCGACTGCGCGATCGCCACAAGATCCAACATTTCTTCTTCTTCAATCCAATGATATTCATCTACGAACTTTTTCTTCATCAGGCTGACGATCACATAACCTCCACCAAATGTGAACGCACTTAAGTAAAAGGTTGACCAGAAAATCTTCCACAATTTTTTATCTTGTTTTTTCCCTTGCGTTTTTTCTTGTTGTTCTTCCATATATATTGTCCTCGTATATTATGATTATGCGAATTGCGTAGCACTAGAACTCCCGCCACACTATATGCTATTGGCAGGCAAAATTCCCTAACTATGATATTCTTTCTCTTGTAGTCTATCGCAATCAAAATGATTATGCAATCGCCTTGAATTTTTTACATTATATTTTCCTTTTTGAAACCTTAATTTTATCTGAATTTTCCCTATTTGGAAAATGATTATGATACAATGAGAACAGTAATATTTATCATAAAGGAGATTGAAATTGAAAAACCTATTTTTTCGATTCTCTTGTGCCGTTCTCCTGTGTTGCTGCCTGACCGGATGCGGTAGCATACAGCACAAATCCAGTACGGACACAGCGCAGGCGCAGGGTACTAAGGCACCACCCAAGACAGCGGATGATTTTTCTATCTCATCAGATTCTGAAAATGAAACTGTAGATGAAACTTCTTCTGCTGATGCCGCCACCCCATCTGCTTCTGAATCTGAATCCGTAACTCAGCAGGAACTACTGACCGGCGCAGCGGCTCTTTACAGTAATGGACAGGAGATCAGCTTTGACCCTTCCTGGCAATACGCAGACTTTTCTGCAATCAATTCTGGAACAGCTACTATTTATCTTGCAGATTCTGACCGCAAGGATATCGTCGTCGGCGTGAATGCCGGACATGGAACTTCCGGTGGTGCTTCTGTAAAGACACAGTGTCACCCGGATGGTTCTCCAAAGACAACCGGCGGAAGCACTGCTCAGGGTGCAACTTATGCGACTGCAGTTTCCGGTGGAATGACATTTAACGATGGAACTGCTGAAAGCACTGTTACACTTCAGATGGCTCAAATTCTGAAAGATAAGCTGCTTGCTCAAGGATATGATGTCCTTATGGTAAGAAATAGCGACGATGTCCAGCTTGATAACGTTGCCCGCACCGTACTCTGTAACAATGTAGCCGACTGTCACATCTCACTCCACTGGGATGGAGATGGATTGGGATATGACAAAGGCTGTTTCTACATTTCCGTGCCGGATCGTCTGAAAAGTATGGAACCTGTCGCTTCCCACTGGCAGGAACATGATGCACTTGGGGCCTCTCTTGTAGAAGGACTTCGTACAGAAGGAATGACCATTTACCAAAATGGTTCTATGAATATTGATCTGACACAGACTTCTTATAGTACAATTCCGTCTGTTGATATGGAACTTGGAAATGCAAGCTCTGACCACAGTGATTCCACACTAAACAGTCTGGCTGATGGTCTGGTTCTTGGACTCAATGCTTATTTTGGAAATTAAAATTCTTATTTGAGTTATTTATTTTAATTTTTTAAGGAGGTATTATGGAGCCACTCAATTCGTGTTAAAAATATGTAACAAGATTTACAAACCCGGGGAGAAAATGAACGTCCGGCGCACTGGATGATGTTTC
>ENA-OQLB01000105-OQLB01000105.1-human-gut-metagenome-genome-assembly--contig:-NODE-105-length-46774-cov-4.561322_pt1 | contig 46774 bp, 51 predicted proteins | sample MGYA00242656_ERZ504813 | MGnify/ENA primary metagenome ERZ504813 (study PRJEB26092, sample SAMD00036388) | human gut metagenome | host: Homo sapiens | study: EMG produced TPA metagenomics assembly of... | reverse complement strand
GTCGAAAATCCACGCCTTTGATATCCTTGCTAAGCTGTCGAATACGCTTGCCAGAATATCAATCATCAACTCATCGGGGATCAACTGCCCTGGTCGATATAACCTTTAGCAGTCTTGCCCAGTTCTGTACCGTTTTCATTTCAGCACGGAGCACGTCTCCGGTAGAGATGTGGTTGATGCCATACTTTTCTACAATCTTTTCACTTTGTGTTCCCTTACCTGAACCGGGAGCACCAAAAATTACAATGTTCAACATTTGCTTAGTTATTATTTAATGATTTACTATATTATGTCTGTATCAGTCTACTACAGTATAAATGTCGGGATAGTTGCGCCCGAAGCCGTCATAATCCAACCCGTAGCCCACGATGAAGTCGTTCGGAATATTCATGGCCACATATTCTATGTTTAAATCAACTTTCAGCTTATCAGGTTTCACCAGTAGGGAGGCAATATGAATCTCCCTGGGACCGCGAGTGCCGAGGGTGTCCAGTAAGCGTTGCATGGTGAGTCCCGTATCTACTATGTCCTCTACAATGACCACTGTACGGTCTGTGAGGTCTTCATTGATGCCTATTACTTCCTTAATTACCCCGGTAGAGGATACTCCTTGATAAGATGCCAATTTGACAAACGAAATTTCGCAGGGAATCGTGATTCGTTTCAGCAAATCGGCGGTAAACATGAACGAACCGTTCAGTACGCTGAGGAATAGAGGATTCTTTCCTGCCAGGTCGCGGTTGATTTCGTTCGCTACACGGGTTACTTCTTTCAGTATGTCCTGCTCCTTGATGGAGACTGTGAACATCTTGTCTTTTATTTGTATGGTATCCATAGATGGGATGTTTTTAGAAAGTTGCCGCAAAAATACGATTTTTATTCCACTCCATGCATCATCTTCTGTAATTTCTTTGAAAGCAGGAAGAGGATAAGCGATGCCGTGGCAGACATGACGACGAACACCATGAAGAAATCGTACATCGTCTCAATGCGATAGCCCAGTAGCGTCTTTACCTTTCCGGCTTCGGGGTAGAGCCCGCTCAGCGTGCCTGCAAACTTATTGGCAGTGGCGGTGGAGAGGTACCATATCCCCATCATCAGCGAGGCGAAGCGGATGGGCGTGAGCTTGTTCACCATGGAGAGTCCGATGGGCGAGAGGCAGATTTCGCCCATGGTATGGATGAAGTAGAGCCCCGTCAGCCAAATGAGACTCACCTTGATGCCCGGCTGAACATCTTTCACCCCAAAGCAGATGACGAGATAGCCCAGTGAAAGCAGTAGCAGGCCGATGGCTTGCTTGGTGGGCGAGGCGGGCTCCATGCCCCGCTTGCCCAGGGCGCCCCATACGCCCGGCATGATGGCGGCAAGTATCACCACAAAGAAGGGGTTGAAGGACTGAATCCAGGAGCGGGCATTTCCCACCCCAGGATGACGCGGTCGGTCTGCTCGGAGCGAAAAGCGTGAGCGAGGCGCCTGCCTGCTCGTAGGCCGCCCAGAAGAAAATGACGAAGAAGGCGATGATGTAGATGACGAAGATGCGGTCGCGCTCCGTCTTGGTGAGTGAGCCTTCCAGCAGGATGCTGACGGGAAACACGATGCAGGCGGTGAAGATGCCGATGCTTATCCAATCGTCCCCGAAGCACCAGTAGAAGAAACCGGCAAGCGCGATGGCGAGCAGGGCGAGCAGCAGGTAGTTGCGCATGGTCCGTCCGTTGGCATGGGCACTCTTCCGGGCGGTGTTGTCTGCCTGGGGCCGTTCCTTGCGGGCGTCGGGGATGATGCCGAGGGGCTTGCCGTCGGGGCCGATGAGGTACTTGTTCTTCTGGGTTTCGAAGAGGACGACCGTCAGCACGGTGACGATGGCGGCAATGAGGAAGCCCCATCGGAAGTCGTGAGGGTTGCCCGTCTCGCCAAAATAGCCGCAGACCAGCGGGGCGAGGAAGGAACCCACGTTGACACCCATATAGAAGATAGTGTAGGCGGAATCCAGCCGTTTGTCACCCGGCTCGTAGAGCTGCCCCACCAGGGAGGAGACGGTGGGCTTGAAGCAGCCGTTGCCCAATATAAGGAAAGTCAGTCCGCCGTACATCAGCCAATGCGAAAGCTCACGCGCCTCCAGCATCGAGGCACTGGCAAACATCAGGAACTGGCCGACTGCCATCATCATGGCCCCCCAGAAGACGGAACGGCGGATGCCCCAGTATTTGTCGGCGATGTAGCCGCCGATTAAGGGTGTCAGGTACACCAGTCCGGTGTAGCTGCCGTAGATGGAGGCGGCGTGCTCCTTGTCGAAAAGGAGTGCCTGGGTGAGGAACAGAATGAAGATGGCACGCATGCCGTAGTAGCTGAAACGCTCTGCCGTGCTGGTGGCGAAGATAAGGTAAAGACCTTTCGGGTGTCGGGATGTACTCATTGAATATGCTTTTATTGTTTTGGCTTTTATTATATGTTGAGGGTACAAAATTAGTCATTATTTTGCGTAAGTTAATGGGTATAATTAGAAACTTGCCGACAAGCCTGCGGGAACTTGCCGACAAGCTTGTGCAAACTTGTCCGTAAGCCTACGCAAACTTAAAACAGAATTTCTGTTTCTGTAAATAAAGCTTTTGTTTATAGAAATAGAGCTTTTGTTTCTAAGAATAAAGGCTTTGTTCTAAGAATCCTTTGCATTGAAGACAACTTTTCCTTACGGAGCAGATATTTTTTCCCGGGGGGCAAAGCAACTTGATAAAAAACGTCTTCTCTTTGTACAGTTGAAATCAAAGCCCTATCTTTGCTCTACGATTTTAAGATAATCCTATTATGAAGATATTTCCTACTACAAGCATCAAGCAACTGGATGCAGATACCATAAAGAATGAACCGATTGCCTCCATCGACCTGATGGAACGTGCCTCACGCGCATTGGCCCGTGCCATTGCCGAGCGTTGGGAGCCGGACACGCCGCTCACCGTTTTTGCCGGACCGGGGAACAACGGTGGCGATGCGCTTGCCCTGGCGCGACTGCTGGCCGGGAAGGGCTACCGGCTCGAGGTGTATCTCTTCAATACGAAAGGGACGCTTTCGCCGGACTGCGAGACGAACAAGGAGCGGCTGGCCGACGTGCCGGGCGTGGACTTCCACGAAGTGACCACTCAGTTTGTGCCTCCCGTGCTGACGGCAGACCATGTGGTGATAGACGGCCTCTTCGGCAGCGGTCTGAACAAGGCTCTGAGCGGCGGTTTTGCAGCCGTAGTGAAGTACATCAATGCCTCGCCCGCCACGGTGGTGTCCATCGACATCCCGTCGGGACTGATGGGTGAGGACAACACCTACAACGTACATACGAATATCGTCCGTGCCCATCTGACGCTGAGCCTGCAACTGCCGAAACTGGCATTTCTCTTTGCCGAGAACGAGCCGTATGTGGGCGAATGGCAGTTGCTGGACATCGGCTCAGCGAGGATGCCATCCATGACATGGAAACGGACTTCCGCTTGCTGGAGCATGAAGACGTGTCTGCCCTGCTGAAGCCGCGCAGCCGGTTTGCCATAAGGGGAACTTCGGCCGCGCACTGCTGATAGCCGGTTCGGCAGGGGAGTGGCGGGGGCTCGGTGCTGGCTGCGCGTGCGTGTCTGCGTTCAGGTGTGGGGCTGCTGACGGTACATGTGCCGTTCTGCAACAACTTCATTGTGCAGACTTCCGTGCCCGAAGCCATGACGGAGCTGGATATCAGCGACACCTGCTTTGCCGCCGCTACCGATACGGACGATTACCAGGCCGTGGCGATAGGCCCGGGACTGGGAAAGGCGGCGGAGACCGAGGCGGCTCTGCTGGAGCAGATAGAGACATGCCAGACTCCGATGGTGGTGGATGCTGATGCCCTGAACTTGCTGGGCGAGAAGCGTAACTATATAGGCGTCTGCCCAAAGGGAGTATTCTGACTCCGCACCCCAAGGAGCTGGAGCGTCTTGTAGCAAATGCCAGAATTCGTACGAGCGCCTGATGAAGCTCGTGAGCTGGCGAAGAGCGCCGGAGTGCACATCATCTTGAAAGGCGCTTATTCTGCCATTGTCACTCCTGCCGGGAAATGTTTTTTCAACCCTACCGGCAATCCGGGTATGGCAACGGGAGGCAGCGGTGATGTGCTGACCGGAGTGGTGCTTGCCTTGCTTGCCCAAGGCTATGAGCCGGAGAAGGCTGCCTGCCTGGCACGTATGTGCACGGACTGGCGGGAGATGTTGCCTGCAAGAAGCAGGGGGCAGTGGGGATGACGGTGGGGGATATAGTTGCCTGCCTGCCGCTAGCGTGGAAGATGCTGGAAGAATAAGGAGAGAAGTGTAATTTGGATGGCTTGTCATGTCAACAGAAATAAGATATTTTGAAAACAGAAAAGATTGGCGGAAGTGGCTGGCTGACAATTTCGATACTGCCGATGGAGTCTGGTTTGTGTTTCCTACTAAATCTTCAAGCGAGAAAAGTATTGTATATAATGACGCTGTTGAAGAGGCCCTTTGTTTCGGGTGGATTGACAGCACGATAAAGTCACTTGACAAAGAACATAAAATTCAGCGTTTCACGCCCAGGAATCCTAAAAGTACCTATTCGCAAGCCAACAAAGAAAGGTTGAAATGGTTGCTGGAGCATAAAATGATACATCTTGAATTTGAGGATAAAATACGAACTGTCTTGTCGGTTCCTTTTGTTTTTCCAAATGATATAATCGACAGATTGAAAGAGGATGAAAGAATATGGAAGAATTATCAGAGTTTCTCTGACCCCTATAAACGTATCCGAATCGCATACATTGAAGCGGCGAGGAAACGACCGGAAGAATTTGAAAGGCGATTAAATAACTTTATCTGTAAAACGAAAGAGAACAAAATAATAATAGGGTTTGGCGGGATTGAAAAATACTATTAACGCTAATTCTTTTCCGCTTATTTCTCTCTTGTCGTAATGTGGAAGCATCCTTGCTTCAACTCGTACTTGATGTAGCATTTATCGGCTTTCCGCAGGTCACGGAGCACTTCCGAAAGAACCAGTTTTAAGGTATCTGCGCTGACATCCTGCAAAGGACGTCCATCCTCGTCTTCTATTTTCTGAAAGCGCTTCCAACTGACATCGAATGTCGTTCCGTAAAAATGTGCCGAGTTTGGAGAAGCATTGCCGTTACGGCGGCGCAGGCGTTTTACGTCGTCTTGGGTGCGGAGTACGGAAGTCACAATTATCTTGTTTGGATTCAGCCCCTTGGCGGTCAGTGAATCAAGGAAGTTGTGTCCGATGGTGTCCAGCAGGCTGGCGGCGCCCGGAATGAGATAAGGGATGGAATGCGTCAGTGAATCCACGGCATAGAGCTCGTTTGTCGTGATAGGTTGCAGTTGCTCTCTCATCTTTTCTGCTTCCTCGCGGGATGAAAGTACACGTATGCCGATGGCTTGGGCTACATTGAGATGTTTCTCATTCAAGTCTCCGAACGAGCGTTTGTAGCTGACAACGCCCCGAATGTTGCGCGGTTCGTTCAACTTGAGCGACATGTCTTTCTTCTTGCAGCCGGCAAAGGTGAATGTTGCGGCAGCTGCGACAATTATCAGTATAGGTAGGATTCTGGAAGAATATCTCATCTTATAAATGTACTATGTCTGTGAAAAATCTGCGTTAATCTGTGTAATCTGTGGTGAAAACCTTGCAAAGATAATTCAAACCTTCTTAAGTTTGCACTATCTTTGCACACAAAAAAGACCGTGCAACGATATTTTATATACCTGGCTTATGATGGCACTGCTTATCACGCTGGCAAATCCAGCCGAATGGAGTGAGTGTGCAGGAGTGTTTGATGAAGGCGCTGAGTACCTTGCTGCGTCGTGAGGTGGAAGTCGTGGGAGCGGGGCGTACCGATGCCGGGGTGCATGCCTCACTGATGGTAGCTCACTTTGACAGTGATTCTCCTCTGGACACTGTTTTTATGACGGATAAGCTGAATCGTCTGCTTCCTCCCGATATTTCCGTATACCGCTTGCGGGCCGTGAAGTCCGATGCACATGCCCGCTTTGATGCTACGGCGCGTATGTATAAATATTATGTCACTACCGCCAAGTCTCCTTTCAACCGCCAATATCGCTGCCGTCTGTTCCAAACGCCGGACTTTGAGCGGATGAATGAGGCTGCCCAAACCTTGTTTGACTATACGGACTTTACCAGCTTCAGCAAACTCCATACGGATGTCAAAACCAATAATTGCAAGATTATGCATGCCGCCTGGACCCGGGTAGACGATGTGACTTGGGTATTCACCATCCAGCCGACCGGTTCCTGCGGAACATGGTACGTGCCATTGTCGGCACTCTGCTCGAAGTGGGTCGCGGAAAACTTTCTGTTGAAGGTTTCCGACGCGTCGTCGAACAGAAGGACCGTTGCCAGGCAGGAACTTCCGTTCCCGGAAATGCATTGTTTCTGGTGGACGTAGCCTATCCGGAAACTACTTTTTAGAATAAAAGAGGGATGTACTACAAAAACGTAGGCCCCTCCCTTTAATTTTTAATTCTTAATTTTTAATTGACTCTATGTGGTTATTACTTGCTTTCCTCTCTGCTGCCTTATTGGGATTTTACGATGTCTTCAAGAAGAAGTCGCTTCGTGACAATGCCGTACTGCCGGTGCTTTTCCTGAACACGCTGTTCTCGAGCCTGATATTTCTTCCTTTCATTCTGGTATCTGCCTTTGCGCCGTCGGTGTTGGGAGGTACGATGTTTGATGTTCCGTGGTGGGGTGGGAGGTGCATAAGTTCATTATTGTCAAGTCGTTTATCGTGCTCTCTTCCTGGATATTCGGTTATTTCGGGATGAAGCATCTGCCGCTGACCATCGTGGGACCGATTAATGCGACGCGTCCCGTAATGGTGCTTGTAGGTGCCATGGTTGTGTTTGGCGAACGCTTGAACCTTTATCAATGGATTGGCGTGCTGCTTGCCATAGTGTCCTTCTTCATGCTGAGCCGTTCGGGCAAGAAAGAGGGAATCGACTTCAAGCATAACAAATGGATTCTTTTCATCGTGCTGGCTGCCGTTGCCGGAGCTGTCAGCGGGCTGTATGACAAATATCTGATGAAGCAGCTCAACCCGATGCTGGTGCAGTCGTGGTATAATGTCTACCAAGTCTTTATCATGTGCCCCATCATCCTGCTGTTGTGGTACCCCAAGCGAAAAGAAAGTACCCCGTTTCGTTGGGACTGGACCATTATCTGTATCTCCATTTTCCTTTGTGCGGCAGACTTTGTCTATTTTTATGCCTGAGCTATGAGGACTCTATGATTTCCATCGTTTCGATGGTGCGTCGTGGAAGCGTTGTTGTTTCCTTCCTTTTCGGTGCGCTTTTCTTCCGTGAAAAGAATTTAAAAAGCAAGGCTGTCGACCTCATTTTGGTGTTGATTGGAATGTTCTTCCTATATTTGGGGAGTAAATAAACAAGAGATATATGGCAGAAGACCTATATATAAATGCTGGTAGCAAGACAGAGAAATATCGCGCTTTGCTTCCTCAACTGAAAAATCTGCTGGCAGGTGAAGATGACTTGATAGCCAATCTGGCGAATGTTTCGGCGGCGCTGAAAGAGACTTTCCATTTCTTTTGGGTAGGCTTCTATTTGGTGAAGGGTGAAGAATTGGTGTTAGGACCTTTCCAGGGACCGATAGCTTGTACGCGCATCAGGAAAGGCCGTGGTGTTTGCGGCACGGCATGGGATAGAGCCGAGACGTTGGTTGTGCCCGATGTGGATGCATTTCCCGGACATATAGCCTGCAGCTCGCTGTCGCGTTCGGAGATCGTGGTTCCGCTGAAGCGTGAGGACGGTGAAGTGTGGGGAGTATTGGATATTGACAGTGACGATTTGGGCGGTTTTGATGAAACAGATGCCCGTTTCCTTGAAGAAATGATTAAATGTTATGATAAGAAAACTGAGTGCTTTTTTGATTTTGGCTTTCATCGGATGGGGGTATTTGCAGGCCCAGGAAGCCAAGACGTGTTTTAAGAATATGCCGGATTCTATATGTCCGTTGCTTAGCGCCGTGAACCGTGCGGATTTTATAGACTTTCTGGAAAGTAAGATGAAAGCTGAGGTGACCAACAGCTTTGGTGGTAAATCGGAAATGACGGAACTTTCTCCAGACTATATACATGTGAAGATGACGCCCCAGAGTTCATGGCAGATGAAGCTCTTGTCTATTAACGACAGTACGAAGGTGATTTGTGTGGTTGCTACGGTTTGTGCTCCGGCTTGCGACAGCCATGTCAAGTTCTATACGACAGACTGGAAGGAGCTGGTTGCTTCGTCCTACCTGCCGGCATTGCCCGTTCTGGATGATTTTATCGCTGAGGCCGCGGATACGGTGGATGTCTATGAGTATCAGGATGCCCGTCGCCAGGCCGACATGCTGCTGATGAAAGCGGACCTTTCTGCGAAGGATGCCACGTTGGCATTCACTTTTACCACGACCGATTACATGGGTAAAGAAGCGGCGGAGAAACTGAAACCGTTTGTCCGCCGTCCTATTGTTTATACTTGGAATCAAGGGAAGTTCGAGAAATCCTCTACTTCACTTTGATTCTGTCGAATCCCTCTCCATAGACTCCGATGACTGCACTTTGTGATACAAAGGCATTGGGGTCTATGTCTTTTATGAGCCGGAAAATGATGGTGGACTCCCGCTTCTTGGCCAGCACGAACAGCATTTTTATCTCTTTTCCCGTATAGAAGCCCGAGGCGTTGATGACCGTTGCACCTCTGTGAGGATATACCTGGATGTGCTTGGCTATCTCCTCATATTTATCGCTGATAATAAAGAATTGTACGGACTGGCGGGCACTGTTCACCACTTGGTCGAGCACGAAGCTGCATATGTATAGAGTAACGTAGCCATACACCACCTTTTCCCAATCTTTTAGAACAAAGTAACTGGACGAGATGATGATAAGGTCACATATCAACATGACTCTGCCCAGCGTGATGTCGCGGTACTTGTTGATTACGGCGGCAATGATGTCCGTGCCGCCAGTACTGCCGTTGTTGGAAAAGGCGATGCCGATGCCGCTACCGCAGAAGGAGGCACCGATGACACAAGCCATGAAAGGCTGGTCGTGCAGGAGGACAACACCCTCGGTCAGTTTCTGGATAATGGAAAGGAAAAAGGTCAGGGTGAATACGGCAAAGATTGTCTTTACGCTGAACTTCCATCCCAACACACGTAGGGCAAGCAATAGAAGCAGAAAATTGATGGCGAAGTACGTATATTGGACGGGAAATCCAGTGGCAAAATATACGATGGATGCAATGCCCGGTACGCCACCGGTAGTAATATCGTTGGGAAGCAGGAAGACTGTCCAGCCGATACCATATAAGACCATACCCAGGGCAATCATCAGATAATCCCGCAGTTCGCGCATGGTGTTCTGTCGGGAGGGAACATTTACTATTGTTTTCATTATAATTTTATGTTGGTTGTGAAAATGCGGGGACAAAGATACAAAAGATATCATTTGTTTGTTTGAGTATAAGATTGATATTTATATTTTGATGTTACTATGAGTTTTAACATACAATAGCTTGCTTTGATAAAATAATTATCTATATTCGCTTTTATAATTAACGGTGATTATTGACTTAGATGACTATGAAACCACTTTACCAAGATCTGCCATTCCCAATAGACAGTCATATACATTATTATATAGAAGACTTGCCGCACTTCATTGTACCTTGGCATTATCATCCGGCCATAGAGATAATGTATATAACTAGAGGTATAGGAACCCGTTTTGTTGGGGATTGCATAGAACAGTATGAGGAGGGGGATGTATGTATGATTGGCCCTAATCTCCCTCATGAATGGCGTAATGATGATGCTTATTTTGATAAGGAGTCTGGTTTGCGTGCTACGTGTATCTGTCTGTTCTTTAAACGTGAGATATTTGATCCGAATTTTATCAGATTACCAGAAATGAATAATATTCGTGATTTGATAGAGAGATCACGGCGTGGACTGAAGTTTACCGGAAAATCGAAATTAGAGATAACCCGGTTTATAAGGAGTTCGGTGAATGATGTAGGGGTTCGGAAGGTAACGAATCTTTTAACACTTCTTGAGCTGATGGCCACATCGACTGAGTATGAGTTACTGGCCTCAGTGGGATTTACGAATTCTGTAAATTCAGAAGATTTTGAGAGATTTAATAAGGTATACAAGTTTCTCGTCAAGAACTTTGCGACTTCCATTAGGTTGGAAGAAGTTTCGACTTTGGTTGGATTGACCCCGACAGCTTTTTGCCGTTATTTCAAGGAGAGGACCAAGAAAACCTTTGTAGAATATCTGAACGAAATGCGTATCGGTTATTCGAAAAAACTATTACTGGAAAACAAAATGAAGATTTCTACTATCAGTGGGGAAGTCGGATTCCCTAACTTATCTAATTTTATATCCCAATTTAAAAAAGTGACAGGAATGTCCCCGTCGCAGTTCCAAAAGCAGTTTGGAGTAAAGGCTAAACAAGCCATTTGATTCTACTATTTTATCATTGAATATTTGGTGGTTAGAGCCTTGGTTTTCTACTTTTTTTTGCAAGGTTTTATCCATTTGCTGCGAATAATGGTAAAATACCATAATTATCGGAAAATATAGAGGAAAGAGCGAGTTCCATATCAGCGTACTTTTGCAATATAAGATTTTAAAAGTATGATGCTGATGAATGATAAGAGAACAAATGAGTCGCCTTTGCTCTTTATAAAGGATTCTTTGATCGGTGAAAATGTGAAGAGGAGTTTGAAGACTTTGGCTGATTTACGAGGTGTTTTTCATAATTGTGAGGCTTATGAACAGATGTCTCCTGATACTTTATTGTATGAGGTGACTTGTCATCTGCCGGTTGAAGAAGGAACGCCAGGGGGACTCTATTTCGGAATCACGAGAATTTATCCAGGTAAGGTTGGTGATGAGTATTTCATGACCAAAGGACATTTTCATGCCAATATGAATCGTGGGGAGTACTATTGGGGAGTGGAAGGTGAAGGCAGATTGATTATGATGGATCAGAACCGAAGGGTTTGGAGTGAGCGGATGTTTCCGGGTAGTCTTCATTATATACCTGGAGGGGTGGCCCATCGTGTGGCAAATATAGGATATTCTGTTCTGTCATTCGCTGCTTGTTGGCCTTCGGACGCAGGACATGATTATCAGGTGATTTTGGAGAACGGGTTTTCTGCATCTTTACAGTGTGTGAATGGCAATCCCCAATTGATAGAAATATGAATATGAAGTATATCATAGCTGTAGATTTGGGAGGAACCATTACAAAAGTCGGTCTCTTACGCAATGGAGAACTGGTAGACTATGTAAAAATGCCTTCTCGTCAAGATTTGGATATGACAGCAAGTTTGCCGGAGATTGAAAATGCAATTGATTTCCTGCTAAATTCAAATGGTGTGAAGCGCCTCTTTGGAGTGGGTATAGCTTTTCCAGGGCTAGTAAATAATAAAAAAAGCATTATTATATCTACGAATGAAAAATATGATGATGGAGTGGAGCTTGATTTGGATAGATGGGCGGATGAACATTGGGGAGCCCCCTTTTACATTGATAATGACGCACGGCTTGCAGCAATTGGAGAATGGCAATATGGGAGCGGCAGAGGATATGATAGCGTTGTTATGATGACTATTGGTACGGGCATAGGATCGGGAGTCATTATGAATGGTGAGGTAATGTATGGAAAGCACTTTCAAGCAGGTTCGTTGGGTGGCCATTTTGTAGTAGACTACAAAGGAAGGTTATGCTCTTGTGGAAACAAGGGGTGTGTGGAGGCTTTGTCCTCTTCATTCTTCCTTCATAAAATTATAAAGGATCATGCTTGCCTGTCTCCTTCGTTTAAAATGTCATCTCAGAATTATGATTTTAAAGAAATCTTCCAATTGGCGGAACAAGGAAATAGAGACGCGTTATTGGTACGAAATGAATGCATTGAAATATGGGGAGCTGCTGTTATAAATTTTATTCATGCTTATGATCCTGAAGTGGTGATACTTGGAGGGGGAATCATGAATAGCCATAAAGTGATAGTGCCTTATATCGAGGAACGGGTGTCAAAGTTTGCCTGGACTCCGAGTGCAAAAGTATCTGTGGTAGTTTCTAGCTTGGGAGATTATGCAGCTTTGTATGGTTTGGAATATTGTTTAAGAAAAAAGATAAAAGATGAAGTATTCTGCTAATTACGATAAATATCCTTTTGTGCAGGTGTCCTATAATTCGGATGACTGTATTTCCGGTTGGTTTGCCATTACCGATAGTATCAGTGAACGTTTGAAGGTACTGGAGAAGCCGTTGAAAGTGGTTGTGATTGAGTGCTATCAAGGAGTGTTTGAGAATGATATACGTAATGCTTTTGCCGGTAGGTTCAATAATGCTTTATTTGTTCATACAGATAGTGCGATGTTGCCGGAAGAGAAAATCAATGATTTTTTCTATCCTGATATTACCGATGATGAATTATTCGGCTATCTGACCCGGTATACAATGGAATGTTTTTTTGATTTCGATAAAGTTACTGGTATCCGGCAACAGATAGAAGATTTGCAGTCTGGTATTGTAATAGTCTATGGGGTTGGTGCGGCCTATCTTTGTGAACATCCTGATTTGTTGATTTATGCCGATATGGCAAGATGGGAGATACAGTCCAGATTCCGTAAAAATGAAATATCAAATATAGGTGTCAACAATAAAGAAGAACGAACCTCCTTGCAGTATAAAAGAGCTTTTTTCGTAGATTGGAGAATATGCGATAGGCACAAAAAGATGCTGATGGCAAAGGTGGATTATGTTTTGGATACGAACCGGCGCAATCATCCTAAGATGATTACAGGCAAAGCGATGTTTGAGGGATTGGAGAAAGCGGTAAATGGTCCGTTTCGTGTAGTTCCCTTTTTTGATCCGGGGCCTTGGGGAGGACAGTGGATGAAAGATGTTTGCGATTTAGAACGGACGATGCCTAATTATGCTTGGTGTTTTGACTGTGTACCTGAAGAAAACAGTCTGTTGTTGCCTTTGGGGATGAGAAAGTGGAAATACCGTCAATTGATTTGATTTTTGCTTATCCCCGACAGTTATTGGGTGATGCTGTGTATGGCAGGTTTGGTGATGAGTTTCCAATACGGTTTGACTTTCTTGATACGATAGAAGGCGGCAATCTAAGCTTACAAGTTCATCCTTTGACTGAATATATACAACAGAAATTTGGGATGCATTATACGCAGGATGAGAGCTACTATATTTTGGATGCTAAGGAGGGGGCAACTGTATATTTGGGTTTGAAGGATAATATTAAACCGGAGGAGATGCTTGATGAATTGGAAAAATCGCAAAGGACTGGTGAATTTGAAGTGGAGAAGTATGTAGGTATTTATCCGGCAAAGAAGCATGATCATTTTTTAATTCCGGCTGGTACGGTACATTGTTCGGGAAGGAATAGCATGGTACTTGAGATTAGTGCAACCCCATACATCTTTACATTTAAGTTGTGGGATTGGGGACGGATGGGACTGGATGGCAGACCGCGTCCGATTAATATAGCTCATGGGCTAATGTGATACAATGGAATAGAACGGAGTCTTGGGTGAAAGAAGAACTGATAAACAAGGTCTCTGTTATTGGTGAAGGAGATTCTTGGCGTGAAGAAAAGACGGGACTTCATGAATGGGAATTTATAGAAACAAGAAGACATTGGTTCACGGACAAAGTTTTGCATAAGAATGAGTCGGGTGTTAATGTTCTGAATCTGATTGAGGGACGTTCGGTGATAGTGGAAAGTCCTATAGGACAATTTTCTCCGTTTGTTGTCCATTATGCGGAAACTTTTATTATTCCTGCTGCCATAAAGGAATATACAATAAAACCTTATGGGGAGTCTGAAGGAATGGAATGTGGAACAATTAAAGCTTTTGTAAGACATCATGCATAAAGATAATTTTGATAAGGGGATTGATATAGGGATAACAGAAAATCCGTTAGGTTTTATTTATGGTAAGGACGTTTTTGGCCCGACAGTAGAAAACCGGTGGTTGGATGATATCCGGTCTAGTTTGTTGGATCCGAAATGTGAAGGACCGGATATTGTCTATTCTATAGCTATGGATGTGGGTAAGACTGTTCATAAAGCGCTTTTGCAAAAACAGCATTTGCTTTTTGGAGTAGTGGCTTATGCCAAAGGAAGTTTGGGAATGGAACCCATTCGCAGTCAGGGACATATTCATAAGGTCTCACCTTTTAGTCAATGGTCCACTCCAGAGGTTTATGAGATATGGAATGGAGAGGCGGTCATTTACATGCAAGAGTCGGCTACAGATGAACCGGGGAGGTGTTATGCTGTTTATGCACAGCCTGGCGATGTGGTGGTGGTCCCTCCATATTGGTACATGCTACCATTAGTACGAATGCAGATGAATCTCTTGTGTTTGGTGCATGGTGTGACCGTGAATATGGTTTTGAATATGCTGAGATTCGTCGTCATAAAGGTATTGCATGGTATCCTGTTTTTGAGGGTGATGGATTGAAGTGGATCAGAAATACAAACTATCATTTTTCGGAACTGGTAAGAAAGGCTCCAAGAGAGTATCATGATTTAGGTATTGGGAAAGGTAAATCCATTTATAAAATTTTTGAAGATGCTCCGGATACTTTCTTATATGTTCCGAATCCGTCAGTGAAAAAGGAAGTTTGGATAAGTTTTGAACCCTAAAATATAAGTTTAATATGAAAAACAGACATATAATATTTTTAATAGCTACAGTTGTAGCAACAGGAGGATTGCTTTTCGGCTTTGATACTGGGGTAATTTCAGGAGCGATTCCATTTCTTCAGTCAGATTGGGGAATAGATAATAATGATGTTGAATGGATTACGGCGGCTGGTTTGTTGGGAGCTATGTTGGGGGCTGTATGTTGTGGGCGTTTATCTGATATATTTGGAAGAAGAAAAATCATATTGGTTTCTGCTGTGATATTTGCAGTGGGAGCGTTATGGTCAGGACTGGCAACGGATTTGAAGAGCTTGGTTTTTTCTCGTCTGTTTCTTGGTATAGCTATAGGTGTGGCATCATTTACTGTTCCATTGTATATAGCAGAAATTGCTCCAGCTAAATCCAGGGGACGTCTGGTTTCAATGTTTCAGTTAATGGTTACAATAGGTATTTTACTTTCATACATGTCAGATACCTTTTGGGCTGATGAAACAAGTTGGATTGTTGGAGATGGATGTTTTGGGCAGGTGTCGTACCGGCTTTGGTATTACTGGTAGGTATGTGTTTTGTGCCTGAAACACCTCGGTGGCTGTTGAGTAAAGGACGGTTGAAAGAATGTAGGAAAGTGTTGCAGAAAATAGAACCGGAAAATACAGTAAATGATTTAATTGGACAAATGGAGGTGGAAATAGAGAAAGATAGGAATAGTGCGGTAGGATGGCGATATTTGATGCAGCTTGGTTGAGAACTCCTCTAATGATTGCTGTTTGTATTATGTTTTTTCAACAGTTTGTAGGTATTAACACAGTTATTTATTATAGTCCGAAGATTTTCCTGATGGCAGGATTTGAAAGTACACTCTCTGCTATTTGGGCTTCTGTAGGTATTGGAATTGTAAATGTTGTATTTACAGTGATTTCTCTTTATTTAGTGGATAGAATCGGACGACGAAAGTTGTATTTTATTGGTCTGTCAGGAATTGCCTTTTCTGTTTTGTGCCTTAGTGCTTGTTTTATTTATGCTAATCAGTTGGGCGAAATCGGAAGGTGGTTAATGGTCATTTTTATGTTTGGATATGTTGCATTTTTTGCAATTAGTATTGGACCTTTGGGATGGTTGGTCATTTCCGAGATATTTCCGCAGAAAGTACGGGGATTGGGGACTTCGATAGGTTCATTGGCTGTATGGATATTTAATTGCATTGTCTCCTTTACTTTCTTTAAGATTATAGATTTTTTTTCTATACCAGGTACCGAAATTGTTGTTGGACAAACGACTTCTGAGAATCCGGCAGGTGCATTTTTTCTTTATGGATTTATTGCCGTGTTGGGTTTGGTATGGGGGTATTTATTCTTGCCGGAGACAAAAGGGTTATCATTGGAGGAGATTGAACAGAAATGGAGAAAAAATAGAGAATGTTGAAGGAATAAATCATTAAAAAAATGATATATGAAAAATGGATTTTATTTTTTAGGTCTATGTATCTGCTTGTGTTTATGGGCTTCTTGCTCCAGTATGGAAGAAGTACGTGATTATAATGAAAAATATACGGGAGAGTATACGAGCAGGATTGCTTTCTATTGGGGGATTGGGGACGGGAATGTTTTGTGTAGAAGGTAGTGGTGCAATTTCTAATATGAATATTAGGCATAAAACTGAGATGTTGAATGAACCGACAATGTTTGCCGGATTATATTTGAAAGGGGTAGATAATGGTAGTATTGTTGTGGAAGGACAAGTACCGGATTGGAAAAAATTTGGCCAACCACAGTCAACAAAAGGATACGGCGGCACGTGGGGATTACCTCGATTTAAAGATTGTGATTTTGAAGTAAAATTCCCTTTTGCCAAATTGAGAATGAGTGACGATGAACTGAAGATGGACGTGACAATGAAGGTTTGGAATCCATTTATTCCTACAGATGAAAATAACTCAGGGCTTCCAGTTGCTGGTTTTGAATATACGTTTAAAAATAAATATGCTAAAGAAGTAGAAGCCATATTTTCTTATAATTCAAAGAACTTTGTAGATATTCGTAATGGAGGAGCATCTATTAGGCCAATTGAAAATGGTTTTATAATATCACAGAAAGGAACAGAAACGCAGCCGTTTCATCAGGCTGATTTTGCAATCTTTACAGATGAACCGGAACTAAGGTTAATTATTGTTGGTTTAGAGGATGGTCTTTTGACTCATTCACGATGTGCTGGAATGAGATGAGCAGTGGGGTAATTAAAGAAAATCCTGCTAATATGGCGGATGCTCCCGGAGCTTCCTTGTATGTACCGTTTAGATTGCAACCGGGAGAGTCAAAGACAATCCGTTTATATATGGCATGGTACGTTCCTTTCTCATTAGTTCGTGAGGGATTGGAACCGATTGATGATGTAGATGTACCTATCGTACCTGTAGTTAATGAAAGAGGAGAGCCCGCAGGCTATATTGATACTTCCATTCAGTTGTCCGATAAATACCGTCCCTGGTATAGCAGTAGATTTGCAAATATAGAGGAAGTCGCAGACTATTGGATGAAAAATTATAATACGTTGAAAGAAAAAACAGAGCTGTTTACTGATGCATTTTATGCTACAACTTTGCCTGCTGAAGTTGTTGAAGCTGTTGCTGCTAATCTTACTATATTAAAATCACCTACGATTTTTCGGCAATACGATGGTCGGATGTGGAATTGGGAAGGTTGCGGTAATGAATATGGCTCTTGCTATGGTTCTTGTACACATGTTTGGAATTATGCTCAAGCTATACCTCATTTGTTTCCTAAAATGGAAAGAACACTGAGGGAAACGGAATTTTTTGTTAGTCAAGCTAAGAATGGGCACCAAGCATTTCGCTCTGCACTTCCTATCCGACCCATCAGACATAATTTTCATGCAGCAGCTGATGGGCAGTTAGGTGGTATTATGAAAGTATACCGTGATTGGCATATATATGGTAATGACGAATGGTTGAAGTTGATTTATTCATACGTACAGAATAGTCTTGATTATTGCATTAATACGTGGGATCCTAAAAGGAAAGGTGTTATAGAGGAACCTCATCATAATACTTATGACATTGAATTTTGGGGGCCTAGTGGTATGATTAATAGTTACTATACTGGCGCATTACAAGCATTTGTTGCTATGGGTGAACATTTGGAGAAAGATATGACAGAATATAGAGAGTTGCTAGATAAGAGTATTGACTACATGGAAAATCAATTGTACGACGGTGAATATTTTATTCAAAATATTCGTTGGAAGGAGTTGCAGGCTTCTGATCCGACGAAAGTACAGTCTGTCAATTCTAATTATTCGAAAGAGGGTTTGGATTTATTGGAAAAGGAAGGGCCGAAATATCAATACGGAAAAGGCTGTTTATCTGATGGAGTAGTAGGAGCATGGCTTTCTTTGGTCTGTGGACTGGACGAGGCTATAGATAGAAAGAAAATATTAAGTCATTTATTGTCTGTTCATAAATATAATTTAAAGAGGAATCTCAGAAAACATGTAAATCCTCAGCGCTCGACTTTTGCTTTAGGTGATGAAGGAGGCTTATTATTATGTTCATGGCCCAAAGGAGGAAAGTTACAACTTCCTTTTGTTTACTCCAATGAGGTATGGACAGGTATTGAATATCAAGTGGCTTCTCATTTGATGTTTGAAGGTGAGGTTGAGAAAGGACTTGATATTGTCCGTACTTGTCGTGATCGGTATGATGGAAGAGTACGTAACCCATTTAATGAATATGAATGTGGGGCATGGTATGCCCGTGCAATGTCTAGTTATGCTATGCTCCAAGCTTTGACTGGAATACAGTATGATGCAGTGGATTCTACTTTATATATTGATTCAAGGATAGGTGATGATTTTACGTCTTTTTTGTCGACGGAAACAGGTTTTGGTAATGTTGGTCTAAAAGATGGTAAACCTTTCATTGAGGTGAAATATGGGAAGATTGATGTGAAAAAGTGCTTTGTTTCTGACATAGAAACAGATTTTGTTAATTGATAGAGAAAGGAGGAATAATGGAAATAAGAAGAAAGTAATTATACAGTGGTGAATCTAATAATAGTTTGAAACACAAATAATCAAAAAAATGAAAACAATAGACATTAAATCTAATAGCAGGATATTACATTGGGCATTTTAATATTTTCCTTTTTACTGTTTTGAGTGTGGGAAGTGTATATGCATCGGAAGATACTCCGTCTGTATTATCCACTAATCAATCAGAAAAGAAAACAGTAAAAGGAAATGTGATGGATGAATATGGACAACCATTGGTGGGGGTAGCTGTACAAGTTAAAGGAACTTCATTAGGTGTTGTTACTGATTTGGATGGAAATTTTAGTTTTAGTATTCCAGTTGATAGTCGTGCCTTGTTATTTTCTTATTTGGGAATGAAAACTCAAGAGGTATCTGCCAATAAGAGTAACTATAAAATAGTGATGGTAGAGGATGCCACCCAAATGGAGGAAGTTGTAGTCATTGGGTATGGTTCTCAGTCTCGTGAGAAGATTACGACATCTGTGACCAAGCTTGATAAAGAGGCTTTGAAGAATGTACCCTATGCAAATGCAGCTTCAGCCTTACAAGGTACAGTGTCTGGTGTACGTGTGCAAAGTATTTCAGGGCAACCAGGTGCAGAACCTCGTATTATAGTCCGTGGTGGTACTTCCATTAATAATCCTAATGGTGCTACTCCACTATATATTATTGATGGTGTTATGAGGGCGAATATGGTTCATATAGCTTCGGAAGATATTGAATCCATCCAAATTCTGAAAGATGCTGCTGCTACTTCTATTTATGGAGCCCAAGGTTCAAATGGTGTTGTAATTGTTACTACTAAAAAGGGGAAGGCCGGTAAAACCAGAGTTGAATATAGATATAATCTGACAATTTCTGATATTGGTAAAAAATATGAATTTGCCAATGCTGAAGAATTTTTGACCCTTATGAGGAAAGGTATGATTTCACCAGCGAAATTTGGAAAAGCTACCGAACAAAGATTGATAGGACATTTAGGTTATGGAACAGGAAATGATCTGACTAATAATACTGCCTTCTCTACTCAATACTTGACTGATGAGAATCGCTATAAATTAGATCAAGGGTGGAAATCAATGCCAGATCCAGTAGATCCGAGTAAGACATTGTTATACTCAGATACTGATTTTCAGGATAAAATTTATCGTACTGGTTTTTCTCATAATCACCATATTGAAGTTTCAGGTGGAACGGAAAAGGCTACCTTTAATATGGGATTAGGTATATGACTAATGAAGGAACTGTTATTACAACTTCATATAAACGGTATAATTTTAGTTTGAATGGTTCTTTGCAAGCACGGGATAATTTGAAAATTTCAGCTAGAACTACTTATTCAAACTCGTTTACGTATGGTTCTCCATTAGCTGCAGATGCAACATTCTATCGTTCACCGGCTGCCTCACCTACCACTAAATTCAGATTTGAAGATGGTAGTCTGGCTCCAGGAGCTGCCCAGTATCTGGGAAATGCTGTATATCATATGAACAAGGCACAAAGAGAGTATGACTATCAGAATTTATCAATAGGAGTAGATGCAGATTGGACTATATTGCCAGGATTGTCTTTCAAACCAGCTCTTTCTTTATTTGAAGTGAACAGTAATAACTATACTTTTTGGGATGCTTTTTGGAATGGACCGAGAGATTATATAACTACAAGAAATGCAAATGCTGATACTTACAAATGGCGGCAATATCAGGCAGATGCTGTATTCAACTATGTTAAATCTTTCAATGAAAAACACAATTTGAATGTAACAGCTGGTTATGCTTATTATTTTAGGAAAGAGGCCCGTTTAGCAGCTGCTGGTAGAGGTGCTTCTACTGATTTGATTCCTACTTTGAATGCCTCAAGTGTTCCTGTAAGTGTGAGTAGTTCTATTACAGAGCGATCTATGCAAGGTATTTTTGCTCGTATAGGGTATGATTATAAGGATAAATATTTGATTTCTGTATCTGCAAGATATGACGGTGCTTCCAATTTGGGTACGAACAACAAATGGGGATTTTTTCCTGGCGTGTCATTAGGGTGGCATGTGGATAAAGAAAAGTTCTGGTCATTTATGCCTGAGAATCTAATGCGTCTGAAATTGCGTGCCAGCTATGGAGTAAATGGTAATATTTCAGGCTTGGGGGATTATACGGCTCAAGGTAGTTATAGTGTAGGATCTAAATATTTAGGTAATGCAGGTATCACTATGGGAACTATGGCAAATCAAGACTTGAGTTGGGAGGAGTCTAAGACATTTGATATCGGTACTGATATTTCCTTTTTTAATAATCGGTTAAACTTTATCTTTGATTATTTCAATCGTACCACAGATAATTTGCTGACAAATCGCACTTTACCTCATTCTACAGGCTTTGGCTCTATTTTCACTAATTTAGGGCGTTTACAAAATAGAGGTATTGAGTTGGAAATGAATGCAAGAATATTACCGGTATCCAGTTCTATTCAATGGTCATTAGGTTTTAATGCCTCGAAGGTGACCAATAAAATATTGAAGCTGCCAGATAATGGGGTTGAAAATAATCGGATTGGTGGTGAGTACATTTGGGATGCTAAACTGGGTAAACATACTTGGCAAGGTGGTTTACAGGAAGGAGGACGAATTGGAGATTTGTTTGCCTATAAGATGATAGGTGTATATTCTACTGATGAGGAAGCACAGAATGCTAATGAGCCGATAGATAATGTTATTACAGTCCCTGATAAAACCAAATATGGTGGTGATGCAAAGTGGCAAGATACTGATGGTAATGGTGTGATTGACAGTAAAGACCGTGTATATGTTGGTAATATTTATCCGGATTGGACTGGGGGTATTAATACTTCTCTATCTTATAAAGGGTTCGATTTGTATTGCAGACTTGATTTTACATTGGGTCATACCATATATAATTTTGCCAAAGGTTTTTGGATTATAATTGGCAGGGTGATAATAATATGACGAAAGATGTCGTAAATCGCTCCTGGAAAGAACAAGGTGACAAAGCGGACATGCCGAGATTCTATTGGCATGGTGATCGTGGACAGCAGAATGCTATCCGAGGTAGCTCTTTGTATCATGAATCAGGAGATTTTCTAGCCATTAGAGAAGTTTCTTTAAGTTATACAGTTCCTGCAAATATCATACAAAAGATTCGTTTAAGCGGACTTCGGTTTACGGTTACGGGAAATAATCTGCACTATTTTACTAAATATTCTGGTCTTAATCCAGAAGAAGGTGGACAGGATAATGGTAGATATGCTATGCCGAGAAATATTATTTTTAGTGCAAATGTATCATTTTAATAAAGTAAAGTTATGAAAATTAGAAATATAATAAATAGTACAATAGCTTTGTTTATGGTCCTGACATTTGCTTCTTGTGATGCACTAGACCTTAAGCCAATAAGCTTTATAACGAATGAATCTTTCTGGCAGACAGAAGATGACGTGAAGGGTGCGTTAAATGGTATTTATGTCCAGTTACGAGGAGCTGCTGAACATGATTTGTATATATTGGGGGAAGCGCGTAGCGAAATACTGACTGTAGGTATCGGTGGATATGGCGGATATGATATTTATTATTATAATACGTTGACACAAGCTAATATGCCTATATCCTGGATACGTTATTATCAGATAGTCAATTCATGCAATCTTCTTTTAAAGTATGCTCCCAATGTGACTTTTAATAACGAGACTTCCCGCAATAAAATGTTGGCTCAAGCTTATACAATGAGGGCTTTCATGTATTTTGTGATGACTCGTACATGGGGGATTTGATAATCCATACAGATCCTATTGAAAACACAAATTCAGAAGTCCTTTATAAAGAAAGAAGACCCCAAACGGAAGTTTTCCAACTGATAAAAGATGATTTGGAGAAAGCTTTGTCTTTATATCCGGATGACAATTTCGGTGATCAAAGAGCTATGTGGTCAAAACCGGCAACATTGGCTTTGAAAGCTGAAGTATATCTTTGGAGTGGAAAAAAAATGAATGGTGGAAGCAGTGATATTGAAACTGCATTAAATGCTTTGAATTCAATTAAAACGGATAAGCTTCGTTTACAGCCGGATTTTGCTGATGTATTTGCTTATGATAATAAGGGTAATGATGAAATCTTGATGAGTGTTAGATTTCAGGATTTGGAATCTGGTATTAACTATTTCAGATATATGTGGATACATGCGAGTGCTGTTCCTGGAGATGCTCCTCAAGAGGTAAAGGATATAGTTTATCCGATAGGGCCGGGACAAGGTATTATAGTAGCTTCGGACGAGTATAGAAAGCAATATACAGAAGATGATACTCGAAAAAATGCTTCTTTTCTTGAGATTTATTCTAAAGATCAGGAAACTGGAGAAAATAAATTTTATGTTAGTGTAGTATTAAAAGGTAAAGGCTTGGTGCGAGATGGTGATCGTATTTTTGCAGATGATATCATATTGTACCGTTATGCTGATATTTTATTAATGAAGGCTGAGGCTAAAAATGCTTTGGGACAAGATCCTTCTGCAGAAATTAATGAGGTCAGGAAACGTGCATATAAAGACAAGTATGAAGAGCATATTTATGTGAATAGCACAAAAGAGGCGAATGATGCAGCTATCTTGAAAGAAAGACTTTTAGAATTGGCTTTTGAAGGTAAAAGGTGGTGGGATTTGGTACGTTTTGACAAAGCCTTTGATTTGGTTCCTTCTTTGAGAGAGCATAAGGGGGAAGATTATATGATGCTGTTCCCCATTCCTTTGTCAACAATAAGCGTGGAGCCGAAAGTTACTCAAAATCCTGGTTGGGATAAATAAAGTATATTATTGAAATCTTTCCAATATGTTGTAACTTTACAGCATATTGGAAAGATTGATAAACGAACATAATAAAATTATATATGAAAAAGTCTATATTTCTCTTTTATTGTCTGCTTGTCCACTTGTGTTCTGCGACAACATTGTTTGCTCAACAGAATGACGTTTTGATACCAGGTGTCAAGAAAATAAAGGATGTAATAATATATAAGGATACCATGTTTTACTCCGCTTTTCCTTCAGCTGTAAAATTATCGAATGGAGAGATACTGGTATCGTTCAGAAGAGCTCCAGACCGTAAAGTCTTTAAGGAGAAGAAGAATAATCATTTGGACCCGAATAGTTATCTGGTAGTAGTGAGATCCAAAGATGGCGAACATTGGACCAAGGAACCGGAACTGCTTTATGCCCATCCGTTTGGAGGCTCACAAGATCCATGTTTGTTGAAGTTGAAAGATGGAACACTGCTATGTGCTAGTTATTTGTGGACATTTATTCGTCCGGATGGTTTAGCTGTTCTTAAGAAACCGTTCGTACAGAATACAGACGCTGTTTTTGCAGGAGGATATTTGCTCCGTTCTTATGATGATGGTAGAACTTGGAATGATTTGATTATACCTTGTAGCGTTCCGTCTGAAATAAATTATAGTGGATTGGGAGGTAAATTGCCGGCTTATAATCGTGGCGCTTTGTATGAAGGAAAAGATGGACGTATTTTTTGGGCAGTAGTAGCTTCTGATACAGAAGCTTTAAGAAATACGTCGGTCTATTTGCTTATATCCAAAGATAAAGGAAAAACATGGGAATACGGTACGAAAATTGCTAAAGATAAAAAGGTCTCGTTTAATGAGACTTCCATGTATGAAACGCCTAATGGGGATTTGATTGCTTTTATGCGTTCGGAAGCGTTTGGTGACCAAGCTTGTATTGCACGGTCCATAGATGGTGGGAAAACATTTGGTGAATGGAAAAGTATGGGGTTCAAAGGACATCCTCTCCAGCAATGAGGCTGCCAGACAATAGAGTTTTGTTGACATATGGTTATCGTCATGAACCTTGTGGAGTTAGAGCCAGAATTCTTAATGCAGAATGTACAGATTATGCCACGGCTCCTGAGATTATCATAAGAGATGATGCGGATGATGGAGATGTCGGATATACATGGGCTGTACAGCTGGATGAGAAGAGGGTATTGGTGGTATACTATATAAACTTTGACAGAGCCAAAGGTACTAGACATATACAAGGCTCTATTTTAGAGATTGAACCGCAAGGATAATTGTTAATACATAATATGATGAAGAGAAAACAAATTCCGGGCAATATGGATTCCAGCCCTCAAAAGATGTCTCGTCGTAAAGCATTGGCTACTATGGCAGGTGCCGTAGGATTGGCAGCATTACCTGGTGTAGGGCATGCATTGAATCCCATCAAGAAAGAACGGAGAGACATTCAAACCTCTGCTTTTACATCTATCCATACTATGCGTAACGCTGTATCTCGTCAGTTTACGACTTTTGACTTGAATACTAAGATTAAAGCCCATTTGGTTGGACCGGGTGAGAAATCTGTACTGGTAGATCACACTTCTCCTGGTGTAATTACCCGTATGTGGTTTACTATTAATGGTTGGTTTTGGGAAAATTGGGATTTAAGTAAGGAGCGGTGGCCTGATCCTACTATTTTGAAAATGCTGATTTTGCGTATTTATTGGGATGGTGAGGACTATCCTTCTGTAGAATGTCCGATTGGTGACTTCTTTGGTATAGGGCATTGTGAATATAAGCATTATATGTCCAAATATATAGGTATGTCCAGTGGAGGTTTCTATTGTTATTTTCCGATGCCATTTAAAAAGGTAAGGATAGAAGTGGAAAATCTTCATCACCGTTTGACTACAAGCGTTTTCTTAAATGCCAATTATGATCAATTGGAGAGTTTACCTGAGGGTATGGGACGATTCCATTGTTTATATAATGCTGGTACCAATCCTGGTTATGAACCATTAACCATATTGCAGACTAAAGGACATGGACATTTTATTGGCTGTTCCTTGTCCATGCAGAGTTGGCTTCCAAACTACTTGGGATATTTGGAAGCACCCGAGTTTATTTATATCGATACGGAAGACAAAAGTGTACCGACTATAGTTGGTTCTGGACTTGAAGATTATTTAATGGTGGCTGGTATTTTAGGGAAGGTGAATTCTGTGGAGAGTTGCATGGAGTTCCTATAAAGGATCCGCTCCGTTCGATGGTGAGTATGTATCGTTATCATGAGCAAGATGCAATCTGTTTCAATGAAAGTTTTATTTTTGATTTTATAAATCCCCGTAAACCGGAGCAGACCCGGCCCTTTAAATTCTCTTCGGCGGCTTTCTGGTATCAAGACAAAGCTGTACCTCTGGCGTTCAAATTACCAGAGAAAGAAAAGTTGGTTGATTGGTATAGAATGCGTGATACAGACCATCAAGCTATACCATAAGATTGATATTTATATTTACTTTTTGAATTACTGAAATATGTTACTTGAAGATAGGATTTTGAAAAAATGGTTATTACCTTTTATATTGTCGGTTCTTATTGCCGTAGATTCCATGGCTCAATGCATTCCGGTGTACAAGGATTCTAGTATGTCTGTTGAACGACGGGTTACAGATTTATTGGGCAGAATGACATTACGAGAAAAAATAGCACAATTAAGTCATTTGCATGGTTATCAATTATACAATGGTCAAGAGGTGGATTACCAAAAATTAAGAGATGCAGCTGGTGATATTAGTTACGGCTGTATTGAGGGATTCAATCTTACTGGTGAAAATGTGCGGAAAGCATTTCATGCAATTCAGAAATATATGGTTGAAGAGACACGCTTGGGAATCCCAGTTTTTACAGTAACTGAGTCTTTACATGGCTCGGTACATGATGGTTCTACCATTTTTCCTCAATCTGTAGCCGTTGGTAGTACTTTTAATTTAGATTTGGCTTATCAGATGACTAAAGCAATTGCTACAGAATTAAGGTCCCAAGGGGTAATTCAGACTCTTTCACCAGGATTGGATGTTGTTCGGGATTTGCGATGGGGGCGTGTTGAGGAATCGTTTGGTGAAGATCCTTGGCTAGTGGGACAGATGGGGATTGCACAAGTGAAAGGTTATATTGACGGAGGAATATCTCCAATGTTGAAACCTTTTGGACCGGGAGGAGCTCCTTTGGGAGGGCTGAACTTGGCTTCAGTTGAGAGTGGAGAACGGGATATACGTAATATCCATATCAAGCCGTATGAGATGGCTGTTCGGAATACGGAAGTGAAGGCGGTGATGACCTCCTATAATTCTTGGAATGGCATCCCTAATTCTGCTTCTTCTTATTTACTGACGAATATTTTACGCAATGAATGGGGATTCAAAGGATATGTATATTCCGATTGGGGGGCAGTGGCTATGTTGAAGGATTTTCAGCATACAGCTAAGGATGATAGTGAAGCGGCTATCCAAGCCTTGACTGCGGGGGTGGACTTGGAAGCTTCCAGTAATTGCTATTGGGCTTTGGAGCAATTGATAGAGCAAGGCAGGTTTGATGAAAAATATGTGGATTTGGCTGTTGGACGTATCTTACGTGTTAAATTTGAATTAGGATTGTTCGAGAATCCATATCAGGCGCTGACATGCCGGGAGTAGCCATGCGTACTAAAGAAGCGGTGGAGCTATCGCGCAGAGTGGCTGATGAATCGATTGTTTTATTGAAGAATGAAAATACTCTTTTACCCTTAAATTTGAATAAAATAAAATCATTAGCAGTGATTGGGCCGAATGCTAATCAAGTACAGTTCGGGGATTATACATGGAGCCGGAGTAATAAAGATGGGGTTACTCCACTTGAAGGCCTAAAGAAACGGGTTGGAAATAAGATAAAAATAAATTATGCGGCAGGATGTGATCTTATTACAGATAATAAATCCGGATTTGATGAAGCTGTAGCTGCTGTAAAAGCGAGTGACATGGCTGTTGTATTTGTTGGTTCTTCTAGTGCTTCACTGGCACGTGACTATTCAGATGCTACATGTGGGGAGGGGTTTGACCTCTCTTCTCTGGATCTGACAGGTGTACAAGAAGAATTGGTGGAAGAAATCTATGCAATAGGAAAACCTGTTATAGTTGTATTGGTTACAGGTAAGCCTTTTTCTATTTCTTGGATAAAAGAACATATTCCAGCCATAGTTGTACAATGGTACGGTGGTGAGAAAGCTGGAGATGCAATAGCTGATATGTTATTGGGAAATATTAATCCTTCAGCCAAACTTCCATTCTCGTTTCCGCAGAGCGTAGGACATTTACCGGTTTTTTATAATCATTTGCCAACGGACAAAGGATTCTATCGTCGTCCTGGTAGACCAAATGAACCTGGACGTGATTATGTTTTTTCTTCACCAGCTCCGTTATGGTCTTTTGGGCATGGATTGAGTTATACTACATTTGAGTATTTGAATGCTCATTATTCTGCAGAGTTATTACATCCATCTGATACCTTGATTGTCAGTGTATCTTTGAAGAATACGGGTAGTGTAGCGGGAAAGGAGGTAGTACAGCTTTATGTTCGAGATGTGGTCAGTTCGGTTGTGACTCCGGTCAAGCAACTGAAGGCATTCTCAAAACCATTCTTACAACCAGGCGAAATGCAGACAGTTGTTTTGAAGCTACCAATACAAGAATTGGCCTTATATGATTTGAGCATGAAAAAAGTAGTAGAAGAAGGGGAGTATGAAATACAGATAGGAACAGCCTCAGATGATATCAGATTACGAAGGACAATCTTTGTTGGCAGACAGCCGGTGACTAGTAATAGTCTTGGTCATAACGACTTCTGCATGGATGAAATTGTGAAGAATCCAGGAAGAAAGATAAAGGTTGCTGGTTGTGTCAGAGATGTACAAGCAACCCCTATAAGTGGAATTGAAATCAAATCTAATTATTCTGGTAGAACGGTTATAAGTAAGGAAGGCGGAAGATATTCCATTCTGACTGTAGAAAACGATGTGCTAACGGTTTCTGCCAAAGGATTCGAGACAGTAAATATCAAGGTGAATAAACAAAAGGATATAGATATAAAATTGAATTACAGTCATGATTAAACACGAAATCAGATGGGAATACATATTGGTAATATGTATTATTCTCGGTACGTTACCTTGTAATGCACAGTCAGTAATTCCTATGCCAAAAGAAATGGTGATGGGAGAAGGTTCTTGGGATGTATCTGCCGATACACGTATAAATTACAGTAATGATGCGCTTACCAAAACAGTCAGTCTCTTTAATAATTATTTAGATGGACGGTTTGGGGTGACTTTGAAGAAAGGATCGAAAGGAAAGAATGCCATTCATTTGCAGATAGACAAGAAAATGCCTTTAGAGGCATATTCATTAGTTGTGGATGATAAGGGAGTAACAATCAAGGGAAGTGAAGCTGGAATATTTTATGGAATTCAGACATTGCAGCAGTTACTTGTTGATAAGGGAAATGGATGCATACAGCTTCCGTATATTATGATAAATGATGAACCCCGTTTTGGTTATCGTGGTTTGATGTTGGATGTTGCACGTTATTTTTACTCAGTGGAATATGTAAAAGAGTATATAGATTTAATGGCTCGTTATAAAATAAATAGATTCCATTGGCATTTGACAGAAGATGCCGGGTGGCGTATTGAAATAAAAAAGTATCCAGAATTGACCAAAATTGGGGCATGGCGTAATAGTACTCAGTGGGGGCATAATCCGACAGAACAAGATCGTATTCCACATGGAGGATTCTATACTCAGGAGCAGATTAAGGAGATTATCCAATATGCGGCAGATAGGTACATCACTATTGTTCCGGAGATCGATTTACCAGGACATACAATGTCTGTTTTAGCTACATATCCGGAGCTGTCTTGCACGGGCGGACCATTTCGGATACCGGAAACTTGGGGTATTAAGGAGGAAGTTCTTTGTCTCGGTAATGATAAAACCTATCGGTTTGTAGAAGATGTTTTATCTGAGGTGATAGATTTGTTTCCCGGTGAGTATATTCATATAGGCGGTGATGAGGCACCTAAAAGACGTTGGAAAGAATGTCCGAAGTGTCAACGACGCATTAAGGAAAATAAATTGAAAGATGAACATGAATTGCAAAGTTACTTCATCCATCATTTGGATGAATTTGTAACGGGGAAGGGGCGAAAAATCATTGGTTGGGATGAAATCTTAGAAGGTGGTCTGGCACCGAATGCTGCTGTAATGAGCTGGAGAGGAGAAAACGGTGGAATTGCTGCAGCGGGAATGGGGCATAAAGTGGTGATGGCTCCCAATAACTATATGTATATTGATTATTATCAGAGTGAGGATTATACTAATGAGCCTTTAAATATAGGAGGACTGGTTACGTTGGAACATATCTACAGCTATGAACCTTATACGCCTAAGCTTACAAAAGAGCAATGCGGTTATATAATGGGGGTACAAGCTAATGTTTGGGGAGAATTTATACATCATCCTGATAAAGTGAACTATATGGCATATCCTCGGGCTATGGCCCTTTCAGAAATAGGTTGGTCACCTGCGGAAAAGAAGAATTATGCAGATTTCCGTGAAAGATTAGCGGGATGTTTGGCTGAACTGGATAGACAAGGGGTTACTTTCCGTATTCCCGAACCGATTGGTTGGGATAAAGCTATTGTTAGAGGCGGTAACGCGATAGTGGATTTGAAGCCGTCAGTAGAGGGTGCTGATATATATTATACCACAGATGGTACCGATCCTCGTTTATATGGAAAACTCTATACGGATACATTGCAGTTACCTTTATCTTTCAGTGGAGTAAATATAAAATGTTATCTCCGCCTTTCTTCCGGTAGAAGTAGTGCTGTTTATACAGTTGTAGCTCCTGATACAAAATAAAAAAATGATAATAAATACAGTATTTATGACGAAATATTTATTAATATGTCTGGTAGTTTGTGCACTGATTTTTCAAGGGTGCTGGCATCATGAGAGTGCGGTTGAACGTGGCTATAATGAGAAGTATATAGGTGAATATACGCGTAAAATAGCTTTCCCTATAGGAGGTATAGGCACGGGCATGTTCTGTATTGAAGGAACAGGAGCATTGAGTAATATGTCTATACGTCATAGACCGAATGTTTTCAATGAACCAACGATGTTTGCTGCAATTCATGTGAAAGGTTATGAGTATGGTACACGCATTCTGGAAGGGCCGGTTCCAGAATGGAAAAAATTTGGTGCTCCTAATTCCAGCCGTGGAGACGGCGGCTCATGGGGAATGCCCCGGTTTAAGGAGTATAGTTTCCAGTCACGTTTCCCTTTTGCGGAGGTAGAGTTGGCAGATCAGAATGTCCCTATAGATGTGAAACTGGTTGCCTGGAATCCATTTATACCAACGGATGAAGATAATTCAAGTCTACCGGTTGCTGGGTTTGAATATGAGTTTCATAATACCAGTAATGAGGAAGTACAAGCCGTCTTTTCATATAATAGTATGAATTTTATGCAAACTCCGGGTAGAGGTAAAGCGTATATAGATGCAGCAAAGAATGGATTCATTCTAAGACAGACAGGCACAGAGAATGAACCTTTCTGTCAAGGTGATTTTATGATTTATACTGACAATCCCCAGACGGTAGTTAATCATAACTGGTTTCGTGGAGGTTGGTTCGACCCATTGAGCATTTGTTGGGATAACTTGGAAGAGGGCAGAATGGAAGAGAATCCAGCAGGCTTGGAAGGAGCAGTGGGAGCTTCGTTATATGTGCCGTTTACTTTAGCACCTGGTGAGACTCGTAATATAAGGTTGTACATGGCTTGGCATGTCCCTTATTCACAAGAACGAATAGGTGGAATCCCACGTACAGATACTGATATCCCTGATGCACCAGTTTGTCCAGATGAATTGAGTAACTGTTATACTTATGAGAATAATTTTGAAGGGAATTACCGCCCTTGGTATAGCAGTAGGTTTGGCAGTATACAAGATGTTGCAAACTACTGGTTGGATAATTATGATGCATTGAAAAAGAATACTCAGTTGTTCACTGATGCTTTCTATGATTCTACTCTTCCACCTGAAGTTAAGGAGGCTGTTGCTGCTAATTTGAGTATATTGAAATCTACTACAGTACTTCGCCAATACGATGGGCGTATGTGGAATTGGGAGGGAAGTCATGATAATTGGGGCTCTTGTCATGGTTCATGCACGCATGTTTGGAATTATGCGCAAGCTGTATCTCATCTTTTCCCAAAATTAGAACGTACATTACGTGAAACAGAATTTTTTGTGAGCCAGGATAAAAGGGGACATCAAGTGTTCCGTACGAATCTGCCTATCAGTCCTACTGTCCATGATTTTCATTCGGCGGCAGATGGGCAATTAGGAGGTATAATGAAGGTATATCGTGAATGGAGAATTATGGGTGATATAAATTGGCTGAAGATGATGTATCCAGCTGTGAAGAAAAGTATGGATTATTGTATCCGTACTTGGGATCCGAGAGAGGTTGGAGCTGTTGAAGAACCTCACCATAATACGTATGATATAGAGTTTTGGGGCGCGAATGGGATGATTACCAGTTTTTATGTAGGAGCATTACAAGCTATTTGCTTGATGGGTAAAACGGTAGGCGATGATATTTCCCGTTATGAAGAATTGATGAATAAAAGTAAAGCATATTTGGAGAGCAAACTTTTTGATGGAGAGTATTTTATTCAGAACATTCAATGGACTGGATTGGACGCTCCAGACCCAGTTGATGCCCAATCGTTTGTGACCCATTATACGCCAGAAGCTTTAAAAATCCTACAAGAAGAAGGTCCGAAATATCAGTATGGTAAAGGTTGTTTGTCTGACGGAATATTGGGCTCTTGGATGACATTGGTATGTGGAATGCCGGAGGTGGTCGATCGTCTGAAAGTAAAAAGTCATTTGATTTCTGTCCATAAGTATAACTTTAAAAAGAGCTTAAGTAACCATGTCAACCCTCAACGTTCCACCTTTGCATTGGGAGAGGATGGGGGATTATTACTTTGTACCTGGCCGAAAGGTGGTAAGCTAAAATTGCCTTTTGTATACAGTAACGAAGTGTGGACTGGAATTGAATATCAAGTGGCTGCTCATCTTATGTTTGAAGGAGAAGTGGAAAAAGGGCTTGAAATAGTGAGAACTTGCCGTGATCGTTATAATGGTCGTGTTCGTAATCCGTTTAATGAATATGAGTGTGGAGCATGGTATGCTCGTGCAATGGCCAGTTATGCTATGCTAGAAGGCCTTACGGGAATACGCTATGATGCAGTAGACAAAATTTTGTATATAGATTCGCGGATTGGAGATGATTTCACTTCATTCTTGTCTACGGAAACGGGTTTTGGTAATGTTGGACTTAAGGAAGGAAAGCCGTTTATAGATGTGAAATATGGGGTAATAGATGTACAGAAATGTATCGTTTCCGGTAAGGAAATTCAATTATAGTTTGGATAAGGTTCTTGATTATATACAAATTGTGAAATTTGTAGTATTGTAAGATTTACATGTATAGATTAGATGGTTTTATGAGAGTTCTGTGGGGCTGTGATTGTTCCACAGAACTATTTTTTATGTTATTTGCAGATTTTTGCAACCAAACTTCATCTTTCTGCGTCTAATAAATAAAAAGAGGAGATTATGAATATGAAAATGAATTTTTCTATGGACGAGATTCGTCTTAAAGTAGAGGAGTATATAAAGAAAGGTAGTCGGGCAGCTGGTCGTCCCGTACTGACAGCTTATTATGTCCTGACTGCTGATTCTACTCCAGAGAGTGAAAGGACAAATATCATGATTGCTTTGGTGGCCATTGTGTTTCCTGCCGGTATAGAAGACCTCTTGGGACAAGTCTTTATGGTAGGGAAGGGATTTGCTGCAATCTATGCTTATAAGAAAATGAAGAAATACATCACTCCACAGATAAAGGATAAGGTAGAGGCAAAATTGGATGAGTGGTTCCATGAGAATGTGATGGAAGTAGTGGAACCGCTTTATCTGGAATAACAGTTCGCCACAAAGATCATACTGATTTGCGCAGATTGAATTTATATCGGGAATTTGTATCTGTGCGAATCAGCATAATCTCCGTGACGGACTGTTTATTGTTTTTTGCTCAAGAAGCGTCTGGCCAGATATTTCCGTACCGGTTCATCATAGAATTTTAAGCATAGATAAGCCAATAATATGTTCCATGCGTAAACACACAAGGCAACCTGCCAAGTCTGCTCCAACGTGAAGAGCTGGTTCTTGATGAGCCATGCATAGAACAAGTACATAAATGGATAATGTATCACATAGACTGGATAGGATATATCTCCCAGGAACTTGCATATCTGGTCGATTTTTTATCCGTTGTGGTACCGGAAGCTCCTAACCAGACGAGAACCGGAAAAGCGATGATTACACAGAACGCTTCATAAATGCCATTTGTACAGACCGGTGTTGCACCTTCCAAGTAGGGCACTGAAAACAAGGTAACCAATGCAATGGCACATATCCAGAAAGCACCTTTCACCTTGATAGGCTTGAAGTTGCGCGACAAAAGCATGCCCATGGAGAAAGGAAAAAGCATCCTCAGCAATCCGCCGCCAAAGTTTATTCCGTCCAGTGTCCAGCCTACCCCCATATTTCCGTATCCGGAGATGTCGAAAATGGCGAATGATGCCAATGCCACTCCCAGCAATATTGTCAGTACGGCAAGGGCTTTGTTTGATAAGCGGTGGATAAACAAGGCATAAAGGATGTTGCCTAAATATTCAAAAAACAAGGACCAACATGGACCATTCAAAGGAAACATTTCGCCATTACCACGGACTTCATAACCTGCACCTGGCATTGCGGGAATAAAAAATATAGTGCAAAGAAGGGACAGCATAATCATGGAGAGGGCAATATGTGTTCCGTCCCATTGTACGCATCCTTGAAGACAGAAAGTAATGGCACCCAGGACAGCTCCCATAATGACCATCGGATGGAGACGTATCAGGCGCCGTTTAAAGAAGTTTTTCATTGTGAGGTTCCTGCCCCAACGGTCGTCATAAGCATACCCGATAACGAATCCCGATAGTATAAAGAAGAAATCTACAGCTAAATAGCCGTGGTTGAAGGTTTCGATAATGCTACCACCGGCAAAAGCATAGCCTTCGAATATATGATACCATATAACCATCAAGGCTGCTACGCCACGGAGCCCGTCGAGAAGGTCATAATGTGCTTTGGTGTCTGAAAAGGCAGAAGATGAAATGTGCGACATCTGTTTTTTTTCTGTTGTTTGGTTAATGTTTTCGGATCTCAAAGATACGCCATGCGAAGCGAAGTTCTTTTGCTTAAAAGCAAAAAAGAACGGCAATCTTCTATTTTTTTGCGCGTACCCGGCTGAGAGTATAGATGGAAATACCCAGGAAGGCTGCCACATATTTTAGCTTCACCCGATTTATCAGTCTGGGGTAACGGCGGTTAAATTGTTCATACCGCTCTTTGGGAGGCAGTTGGAGCCTTTCCACAAACATATGACTGAGCTCTTTGTTTACGTTCTGATGCAGTATTCTGCCCCAGTTGGCTATATCAATATATGTTTCGTAGAGAGCATTTAACTTGTCTATGTGGATGACGTAGATTTTGCAGTCCGAAAGAGTTTCAATGCTTTCTACTGACGGCTGCTGATAGTACAGTGAATCCATTCCGAAGGTTACATCACCTTCCTGGCTGAACCAAGTGGTGGTATCTTGTCCGTCGTGATGAAATACGGAACGGGTGACCCCTTCCTCAATGAAATAAACCAAACGGTCTGTCACTCCTGCTTGTACTATATAAGTTCCTTTAGGGTAGTGTCTTACCTGCATATTCATCAGCAATGCCTGAAGAGCTTCTTCGGAAACCGGATAAATCTGCCTGATTTTATGAATGATGTTGTTCATTGGAGGGGAGCTTTTTATTCGTTTACAAACTTACATAATTTTATTAACTAAAACTGAACTTTGATATACAAATGTGTGCGTTGCCTTATAAGCGTTTATGGTATAATGGAATTTTTCTTGTAAAAGAGATGTTTGTTCTTTGAATATTGTATCTTTGTAGAAAACGGTAGCCTATGAATAAAATATTGGTAACATTATTGGCTCTAATCGGAGGCAGCTGCATTTCATTCGCACAGATGGAGACTGGAAGAGTTTCCGATACAGCTGAGGATACATTGAGAATAGAAAATGAAATTGTCGCTGTTGATACCGGATTTTACCAGTCAGTAGTCCGCTATGATACGGTGCGCTATAATTTGAAAATGCAGAGTGTTTACAAAAAGGCTTTTCAACTAAAGAATGATGTTTTTGTGGAAAAGATGAAAGAGCCGTGGTTAGATGATATTCTCAGAAATATCTTATTTAAATAACCATGAATTTGTGCTTTGCGTCATTCGGTTGACTTCCTGGTTTAACTCACTCGGTTAAACCACACTAAATTCAGCATTCTCTAAAAACAAAAATCAGATAGAAATCTTGCGATAACTATCTGATTTTCAGAAGAGCGGAAGACGGGGCTCAAACCCGCGACCCTCAGCTTGGAAGGCTAATGCTCTATCAACTGAGCTACTTCCGCAATTTTTTGTGGGCAAAGATGGATTCGAACCACCGAAGGCGTAAGCCAGCAGATTTACAGTCTGCCCCATTTGGCCACTCTGGTATTTGCCCTTTTGCACTTAAGATTCTATCTCAATTCTCTCATTGAGTAGGTTTGTTTCTCAATTGCGGTGCAAAGATACGACTATTTTTGTAAACTCCAAGCAAAATCTATCATTTTTATTGCAGTAATTGCACATTCGTCTCCTTTATTACCCAGCTTGCCACCGGCGCGGTCTTCTGCTTGCTCCATAGTATTGGTAGTAATTAATCCGTAAATTACTGGTACATCGCCACTTGCGTTTAATTGGGTAATTCCTTGGGTAGCACCCATGCAAACATAGTCAAAATGTGGAGTATCTCCTCTGACTACACAACCAATTGCAATAACTGCATCGACTTCGCTGTATTCGATAAGTTGGTTGGCGCCGAAAGTCAGTTCAAAACTGCCGGGTACTGTTTTTACCAGAATATTTTCATCTTTGGCTCCATGTTTTTTTAAGGTGTCTATGGCACCTTTTAGGAGAGCGCCGGTAATATTATAATTCCACTCAGATACAACGATGCCGAATTTCATTTTTTCCGCGCTGGGTACAGAACTGAAATCGTAGTCTGAAAGATTGTGATAAGCTGTTGCCATAAATAAGGAATTAAGAATTAAAAATTAATAATTGAAAATTAAAGGGAGAGGAGAGATAAAAGAGGCACGGACTACACGGATTCACGGCTATTGTGTCTTTCCGTGTTTTCCGTGTAATCCGTGCCTGAGATGTTTTTATAATAAGGTATATTACTTCTTCAACAGTTTGGCTTGTTCGATATACTTGTCGATATCCATTGCCTGGTATGAACGGAAGTATTTATCCTTGATAGTGGTATACGCCTGGATTGCATCGTCATACTTACCTTGCTTTACCAGGATTTCTCCAGCTTGCAGCAGGTAGATGGGGCTGAGGGAGTTGTTGTCGGCTTCGTTGGCGGCTTTCAGCAGCATGGAAGCGGCTTTGTCCAGTTGGCCGAGCTGCGCATAGCAGTTACCCATAGCACCTTTCATGGCAGGAGCTACCATTTGGTCGTCTCCGTCAAAGCTGTCCAATGCTTTCACTGCTTCGTCATATTTACCGAGGTGTGCATAGCAGAGACCCATATAGGCTTTTGCAAGATTGGCTGCTTTTGTGCCGCTGTATTCGTCTGCCACTTTTACAAATCCGGCAAAACCGATGCTATCACCGTTCAGTGCTTGTGCATAAGCGTCTGCTTCGAAGTATTCTTGTCCTTTGAATAAGGCAGCTTGTGCTTTTTCTTCACGGGGGTCTGCATAAAGGTTCTTGTACATCACTACACCGGCAATGATGATGATTACTGCTACTACAGTGCCGATGATTGCTTTTTTGTTCTTAATGAAAAAGGCCTCCGATTGTGTCAGTGCATCCTCCACGTTTAAGGCTTCATTCGTCTTTTTTTGTTCTGCCATTTTTATATAATCTTTTTGTTATTATTCTTATTTATCTATTTCGACCCGCAAAAGTAAGTTTTTTATAGCTATCAACGAAATTTAGCGGCATCTTTTTTTGTTTTGTATCAGAAAACACCGAAATTATTTCTACTTTTCAATAAGCCGGGCTTCACCTCTGTATTAAAAATAAGCAGGCTTATTTTGTACTGCTTTCGGTTTTGCATTATCTTTGTAACCGAACTCATCGTTACTATAATGATACTGAAACGTATATCTATACTCAATTATAAGAACTTGGAGCAGGTGGAGCTTTCATTCTCGCCCAAGTTAAACTGCTTTTTCGGACAGAACGGCATGGGGAAAACGAACCTGCTGGATGCGGTGTATTTTTTGTCTTTCTGTAAAAGTGCCGGTAATCCCATTGATTCCCAGAATATCTGCCATGATGCCGACTTCTTTGTTATTCAAGGGTTTTATGAGGCTGCCGATGGGACTCCTGAGGAAATCTACTGTGGTATGAAGAGGCGCCAGAAGAAACAGTTCAAGCGAAACAAGAAGGAGTATACGCGTTTGTCGGACCATATCGGCTTCCTGCCTTTGGTCATGGTCTCGCCTGCCGATTCGGAGTTGATAGCAGGAGGCAGTGATGAACGCCGACGTTTTATGGATGTGGTTATCTCGCAGTACGACAAAGAGTATCTGGATGCTTTGATACGATACAATAAAGCTTTGGTGCAGCGGAATACCTTACTGAAGAGTGAACAGCCGGTGGAGGAAGAGCTCTTTCTGGTCTGGGAGGAGATGATGGCACAAGCCGGTGAAGTGGTGTTCCGCAAACGTGAGGCCTTTATCCGTGAGTTTATTCCTATTTTCCAGTCTTTCTATTCATTCATTTCGCAAGATAGGGAGAAGGTGGGATTAAGCTATGACTCTCATGCCCGCGATGCCTCTTTGCTGGAAGTGCTGAAGGAAAGCCGTGCTCGCGACCAGATTATGGGCTATTCGTTGCGCGGTGTGCACAAGGACGAGCTGAATATGCTTTTGGGAGATTTCCCCATCAAGCGTGAAGGGTCGCAGGGACAGAACAAGACTTATCTGGTAGCGTTGAAGCTGGCACAGTTTGATTTCCTGAAACGTACCGGGACCACTGTTCCCTTGTTGTTGTTGGACGATATCTTTGACAAGCTGGATGCCTCGCGTGTGGAGCAAATCATCAAGTTGGTGGCAGGCGACAGTTTTGGACAGATTTTTATAACCGATACCAACCGCGAACACCTGGACCGTATTCTGCATAAAGTGGGCAGTGATTATAAGATGTTCCGTGTGGAGCAGGGAACGGTTGCCGAAATGAAGGAGGAAGAGGCATGAAGCGCAATAATGCCGAACAGATAGGTGAACTTATCCGTCATTACCTCAGGCAGGAAAGTCTGGAGTCTCCGCTGAATGAACGGCGGCTTATCAGTGCGTGGCCCGAAGTGCTGGGGCCTACCATTGCCTCCTACACCCGTGAACTTTATATAAAGAACCAGGTGCTTTATGTGCACCTCACTTCTGCTGCTTTGCGCCAGGAACTGATGATGGGGCGCGAGTTGCTGGTGCGCAACTTGAATCGTCATGTGGGGGCCCAGGTCATAACGAATATCATATTCAGATGAGCATCCTCAGCTCATCTATTCTTTCAATCTTCAGTTCCTTTAATTCCCGGACTGCCCGGTCATAATACATCGGAGTTTCCAAATCCTTGTTGTCATGCGCATCCAGTCCGATGATAGCTGTACAGCCTTCATTGGCAGCGATTCGCCAGAACTCCGGGCACGGGTAGGTGGATAAGCCGTGCGCTTCATTGTAGCTACATAGCCTATATTGTATTCCAACGGGACATTCAGGCGTGCAGCAGTACGGCAGATGTGCCGGCTGATGGTAGTGCAATGGTGGTCGAACTTCGGATAGGAGCGCATGAACAAGTCCGGATGGGCAAGGCAGGAGAATAATCCGCTTTCCATACCTTCGATGGCGCTCTCTTCGTAAAGTTCGAGCATGTCGCGGCTGTCTGTATGATGGCCGAAGTAGGGGAACTTTTCATCGGTGTGGTAGTGATGGTTTCCGAAGATGATATAGTCCAGTTGGTACTTCTTGGTTTGCTCTTTCAGCCAATGGATATATTGGGGGAAGTATTCACATTCAAGTCCTATTCTGATGTCTATCCGGTCGTGGTATTTCTCACGGAGCGTCTTGAGACTCTCCACGTAGCCGGGGAGCTCCTCGGGGAGCATCCGCATGTCGGCTACGTAGTCGGTTCGGTATTTCCAGGGAGTATGGTCTGAAAACCCGAGTATCCGGTAACCGCCTTTGATGGCACTGAGCACATAGTCTTCGTCATCTCCGGTGGCATGCATGCAGCGTGTGGTGTGTGTATGATAATTAGTTTTCATTGCGTAATGATTTCATCCATGCGTATATCAAACGGTTCCGCAGGAACTTCTTCTACGAGTTGAAACGGGAAGCAGATGCCGGCTTTGTGGCTGATGGGATGCGGGGCAGAAGCCGGTCATAGTAACCTTTACCGCGCCCCAGGCGGTTGCCGTTACGGTCGAATGCCACGCCGGGAACCACTATGAAGTCTATGTCTGCATAGTCGGTAAATAGCTCGCCGGTTGGTTCTTCGATGCCGTATGCGCCAGGTTTCAAGTCTTCGGGTCCGGTGTACAGCCGCAGTTCCAGGTCGTCACCTACAACTACCGGAAGCAGTATCCGCTTTTCGCGGCTCCACTTCCGGATAAATTCGTGTGTGTCCACTTCGTCTTTGAGAGAGTGGTAGAGCAGTACGGTTGTTGCCGCCCTGAAAGCGGGGTGTGCCTCGAGGGCGGCAAGTATTTCAGCAGACTGACGCGTAGCGGAAGAGCTGTGTCGGGTCTTCAACAAAGCTACCTGCCTGCGCAGTTCTTTTTTCCTTTCCATCATCTTTTTTATCCTCTATGATTGGTGTTGCTTCCGGAGCTTTGGGGAATGCCTCGCCACGTTCCAGAATATCCAATGCTTTCTTGACGGTAGCATCGCTCTGGTTGATGTAGCGGATGTATTGCTCCCTTCCCAGTATGTTATAGATAATGTTGCCGTAAAGACTTCTTTCCAGTAGCTTGTAGGACTTGTGGATAAGCAGGTTGCGCCGTTTTACTCCCTTGGAGTCTGCAAAACGTACAAACTGCTCCACAATACTCTGGTGGCGAAGGTACTTCAACAAGTCTTCTTCATTGTCGTATTCACTCAATTTCGCGCGGTTGCGGTCGGTATACTGGAAGCTGAATTGCAGAATCAGTCCCTTGTTGCTTACTTCTATCAGGTAAGAAGATACTCCGGTTGTGTCTTGCGGAACGAATAAGTCCGGCATAATGCCACCGCCGCCGTATACGGGTCTGCCCAAACCGGTAGAGTAACGCAGGTTTTCGTCCAGTTTGATGCTGTCTTTGGAGAAGAACTCGCCGTGTTCGTAACGGGTAATCCAGTCCATTTCGTATTTGCTGTCCTTGCCGTTCTCGTAGGGGCGCTGGATGCAACGGCCGATGGGGTGTAATAACGGGCAATGGTCAGGCGGATGGCGGAACCGTCACTGAAGTCGATGGGTTGCTGTACGAGTCCCTTGCCGAAGGAACGGCGTCCTACAATGGTTCCGCGGTCATTGTCCTGAATGGCGCCCGCAAAGATTTCGCTGGCCGAAGCGGAACTCTCGTTTACCAATACCACTAGCGGCAGCTTCTGGCAACTGCCGGTACCGTTGGCATATTCCTCCATGCGGGGATATTTGCGGCCGTGGGTATATACAATCAACTTCCCTTCCGGCAGGATTCGTTCACCATGCGTGTGGCGGCTTCCATGTATCCTCCGGTATTGTCGCGCAGGTCGATAATCAGGCCTTTGCACTTCTCGTGGCTCAGTTGGGCAATCGCATTCAGCAGCTCCACGTGTGTGGTACGTCCGAATTTGCTGATTTGTATATATCCGTAGTCATCGTCGAGCATATAGGCTGCATCAATGGTGTTTTGTGGGATGTCACCGCGTGTGATGGTGAAGTCGAGCAACTCCTTTTCCGTGGCACGCTTGACGCCTAACTTCACTTGGCTTCCTTTCGGACCTTTCAGGTTGCGCATGGCCTTTTCGTTTGTCAGGCCTTTGCCTGCAAACAGACTGTCGTTGACCATTACAATGCGGTCGCCTGCCATCAGGCCCACTTTCTCGGACGGTCCGCCGGGAATCACGCTGTTTACGTGTATCGTGTCTTCTTGAATGGTGAACTGGATACCTATACCGCTGAAGCTGCCTTCAAGTTCGGAGTTTACCTCTTCCAGCTTCTGTGCGGGGATGTAGGTGGAGTGGGGGTCGAGTTCCGCCAATATCTGTGGCATGGCCTTCTCTACCAAATCGGTCATGTTGACGGTATCCACATACTGGTCATCAATAACACGCAGCAAGGCATTCAGCTTGTTGGACGAGCTATTGATGATTCCCAGTTTATTACCGGCAAAATGCCTGGCATAAAACGTTCCGATAAGGATTCCCGCGACTACGCTGATTGCGATGATGAGCGGCATAAAGCGGGAAGTATTTTTTGTACTCATGATGTTTATTTACTATTAGACTATTTACAATTTACTATTTGGCTGCGCATGCAACTTTCAACTTTCCATTTTCAACTTTTCATTATCCATTGAAATAAACACTACCTCGATGCCTGCCCGTTTCAAAAGTTCGATACCATCTTCCAGGCGGTATTTCTCGGAGTAGACTACCCGTTTGATGCCTGCCTGGATAATCAGTTTGGAGCATTCTATGCAGGGGGAGGCAGTGACGTACATGGTGGCACCGTTACTGCTGTTGTTTGAACGGGCTATTTTGGTAATGGCGTTTGCTTCGGCATGGAGCACGTATGGTTTGGTGACGTTATTCTCATCTTCGCATACATTCTCAAAACCGGAAGGGGTACCGTTGTAGCCGTCAGAGATAATCATCTTGTCTTTTACAATCAGTGCACCGACCTGGCGGCGTTGGCAATACGAATTTTCGGCCCAAATGCTTGCCATACGTATATAACGCCTATCCAATGCTTCTTGTTTGTCTTTTGTAGAATCGTCCATCATATTTATGCTTTATCGTTGCGGGGTGAATCCCATGACTCTGGTTGTCGGTCCGTCTTTAAAATAGAGGGTCAGTGAATTGGCATCCCCTTCATACTTGTACACGTTTTGCAATCCGGAGATGAATGCCTTGGCCAGTGCATCGCTTTCTGCAGCCCCCGTAACCTTCACACTGATGCTGAGCGAGCCTGAAGCTCCGTCGGCTTTCCAAGTGCCGTTGACGCTTGAGTTGATGCCTTGTCCGTTGACGGTGGTGCCCATCAGTTCTCCATCCAGTTCAGTACCTTCAAAATTGAGGGTGAAGGTGCTTTTCTGATTATATAGCTTGTCCAGACTCTTCTTCATCTCTTCCTCATTGTTGTTCCAAAGGTTTGGATAGAATTGGGCATTGCTGCCTTTATTGGTGAGTCGGCTGAGCTTCCATGTCTTCCCGGTGAATATTCCGATAACATCGTCCTCGTTGTCGCAACCGCTTAGCAGGGGGAGCAGCGAAAACATGAGCAACATGCAAAAGATGTTCCTTATAAGTCTCTTCATTTCTTTATTCCATTTCTGATTAATAATGCGTCGATTGTAGGCTCTTGTCCGCGGAAGCGTTTATAGAGCGTCATCGGATGTTCCGTTCCGCCTTTGGAAAGGATATTCTCTCGGAAGGAGGCGGCAGTCTCCGGGTTGAAGATGCCCGTCTGCTTGAATAGCGAGAAAGCATCTGCATCCAGCACCTCTGCCCATTTATAACTATAGTATCCGGCAGAATATCCTCCGGCAAAGATATGGGAGAATTGTGTGCTCATGCAGGCTTCTGCCACAGAAGGCAGAATCTGTGCTTTTTCCCAAGCCTTCTTTTCATAGGCTTTCACGTCACCTTCAAACGGGGTGTTACGTGTGTACCAAGCCATATCGAGCAGGCCGAAGCTAACCTGGCGGAGGCAGGCGTATGCCGCGTTGAAGTTGGAGGAATCCACAATGCGCTGTACCAGTTCGTCCGGTATCAGTTCTCCGGTTTGGTAATGGCGGGCAAACGTATGCAGGAATTCCTTTTCGATGGCAAAGTTCTCCATGAATTGGGAGGGGAGTTCCACAAAGTCCCAATACACATTGGTCCCGCTTAGGCTTCCGTAGGTGGAATTGGCAAACATACCATGCAGGCTGTGTCCGAATTCGTGCAGGAAGGTTTCTACCTCGCCGAAGGTCAGCAGGGCAGGCTTGTCTTGTGTCGGTTTGGTGAAGTTCATCACAATGGATATGTGGGGACGGCTGTTCTCGCCGGTCTTTTCGTCAATCCACTGTTCCTTGTAGCTGGTCATCCAGGCTCCCGAGCGCTTGCCTGCTCTGGGGTGAAAGTCGGTATAGAACACGGCAAGGAATTTCCCGTCTTTGTCGAAGACTTCGTAGGCATCCACATCCTTGTGATAAACGGGAATATCCGGATTCTTCTTGAAGGTGATGCCATACAGCCTGGTTGCCAGGCCGAATACGCCTTGCTTCACGTTGTTCAGCTCAAAGTAAGGGCGGAGCAGCTCATCGTCGATATTGAACTTCCGGTCTTTCAGTTTATGGGAATAGTACGCCCAGTCCCACGGCATCAGGACGAAGTCTTCTCCTTCCGCTTGGCGTGCCAGGGCTTGCACTTCTGCATATTCTTGTTTGGCGGTGGGCGTGTAAGCCTCCAGCAGTTGGTCCAGCAGCTTATACACGGACTCACTGTTTTGTGCCATGCGCTCCTGGAGGTTGTATTCGGCGAAGTTGTCATAGCCTAGGAGTTGGGCAATCTCCATACGGACATTGGCCAGTTTCTTTACGATTTCCAGATTATTGCTGGCGTTGTCATGCGTACACTTCGTATTGTAGGCCATATATAGCTCACGGCGCAGGTCACGGCTGTCTGCGTAGGTCAGAAAAGGGCCATAGCTGGGAGCCTGCAGGGTGAATACCCAGCCTTCGACGCCTTTTTCCCCGGCTGTCTCTGCAGCGGCTTCTACCGCGCTCTCGGGTAGCCCGGCCAGTTGTGACTTGTCGGTGATGACAAGCTTGTAGTCGTTCGTTTCTTTCAGGTTGTTTTCGCTGAACTGCAGCGTCAGCAGGCTGAGCTCTTTGCATAAAGCCCGGTATTTCTCCTTGGCTTCTCCCTGGAGGTTGGCGCCGTTGCGTACAAAACCATTGTAAATATCTTCCAGCAGCTTGTGCTGTTCCGGGTTCAGCGTCTCTTTGTCTTGCTGCTCGTAAACCGCTTTGATGCGTGCAAACAGCTCTTCGTTCAGGCTGATGTTGTTTTCATGCTCGCTCATCATCGGCATGATTTCCTTGGCCAGTTCCTGCAGGTCATCGTTCGTTTCTGCGCTGAGCAGATTGCCGAATACGGTACCGACACGGTGGAGCATTTCGCCGGACTTCTCATAGGCCAGCACAGTGTTGGCAAATGTCGGGACTTCCGGATTGCGGATGATGGCATCTATTTCCGCATTCTGGCGGCGGATGCCTTCGCGGACGGCGGGTACATAGTCTCCGGTCTTGATTTTGTCGAACGGGACAGTGCCGTGCAGCGTGGAGTATGTTTCAAAAAAAAGGATTTTGAGACGATATAGTGTTCATAAAGCAAAGCAATATTAGAGTTAGTATAATCTTCATCATTTTTAAAGGTGCTGATAAAAAACGAACTAGCTGCAAAATTGCAAAAAAATAGGCGACTTCCGCAGAAGTCACCTATTTTTTATTATTTTCTAACTGTATATTAGCAGTTAACTGATGCCATGTGAGCAATCAGGTCAAGAACCTTGTTAGAATAACCGATTTCGTTATCATACCAAGATACAACCTTAACGAAAGTATCAGTCAAAGCGATACCAGCCTTAGCGTCGAAGATAGAAGTGCGAGTGTCACCCAAGAAGTCAGAAGAAACAACTGCATCTTCAGTGTAACCCAGAACACCCTTCAATTCGCCTTCAGAAGCTTCCTTCATGCAGCGCAGATTTCAGCGTAAGTAGCGGGCTTAGCCAAGTTAACTGTCAAGTCAACTACAGATACGTCCAAAGTCGGAACACGCATAGACATACCAGTCAGTTTGCCGTTCAATGCCGGGATAACTTTACCTACAGCCTTAGCAGCACCGGTAGAAGACGGGATAATGTTGCCGGAAGCAGCACGACCACCTCTCCAGTCTTCATAGAAGGACCGTCAACTGTCTTCTGAGTAGCAGTTGTAGAGTGAACAGTAGTCATCAAACCGTCAGTGATACCCCATTTGTCGTTCAATACCTTAGCGATAGGAGCCAAGCAGTTGGTAGTACAAGAAGCGTTAGATACGAATTGAGTACCCTTAACGTAAGTCTTTTCGTTAACACCGCAAACGAACATCGGAGTGTCGTCCTTAGAAGGAGCAGACATTACAACATATTTTGCGCCGGCTTCGATGTGAGCTTGAGCTTTGTCTTTGCTCAAGAACAAGCCAGTAGATTCAACAACGTATTCTGCCTCTACTTCGTTCCATTTCAAGTCAGCCGGGTTTCTTTCTGCAGTGATGCGGATAGCCTGACCGTTAACGATCAGCTTGCTGTTTTCAACATCAGCTTCGATAGTACCGTCGAACTGGCCGTGCATAGTGTCATACTTCAGCATGTAAGCCAAGTAATCTACCGGGCAAAGGTCGTTGATACCTACGATCTGAATATCGTTTCTCTTCATTGCAGCGCGGAATACGAAACGTCCGATACGTCCGAATCCATTAATACCTACTTTAATCATTTTGTTTAAACTTTTAAGGGTTTTATAATGTTTAAAAATAAACTTTCGCTTACTAATTGCAATTCTTTCTGATTTGCGGTGCAAAAGTAAGAAATGTTTTTATATTCGTAACCAAAATCATAATTAAATAATTGAAAAGATGGGAAAAAGTTCTTTTTTA